>Ga0068618_1000414_pt1 | contig 11783 bp, 9 predicted proteins | sample InSIn2SAF170_2_FD_77423 | JGI IMG/M metagenome (GOLD analysis project Ga0068618, IMG submission 77423) | Clean room microbial communities from NASA Spacecraft Assembly Facility at Jet Propulsion Laboratory, Pasadena, California, USA -... ...
GATGGTGATTATGTCTTCTTAGGGGATCATAGGAAGGCTAGAATCGTTGGTGGTAGATAAGTAAAGTTGAAGTTGCAAGGTGGAAGGATTAGAACACTTCCAAGTGTTCTGCATATTCCTGCATTGGCCAGAAATCTATTTTCTGTAAGTAAGCTGGATGATGTGGGTGTAAAAACAGTGTTCGAGAAAGATACCTCCAAGATGGTTCGGGGAGCAATGGTATTGATGCACGGAGTTCATATTGGAACTCTATATAAGCTACAAGGTAGCACTGTTATTGATGGTGTTATCGCTTAGGTTTTCCACAAAGTTGTAAGAAAAGGAAGGATGCCGAGGTAACCACAAACCAATATTTCAGATACAGATTCTAGACAATCTTCATCCAGAGAGGGCTCTCTCTTTATGATTTAGCTTTGTTTTTAAAGGTATTAGACTAGTTATGAAGTTCAAGGGTTTTGTTTGAGTTTGGGTGGTGAGATTCAATAGAACAGAGAGGTAAAACAGAGAAGTTCAATCCATTGGGCTAATGGAGTCAAAGAAGACAGCTTCCTAGATTTGGTTTCTTAACAAAGGATGGCTTCACAGAGCAAGGTAGTCAAACAAGGAACAAATAGAGACTGGAAACAGATGGAATGGACTCAAATGGATGAAGGGAAGTTAAGAATCCTTCAACATATTGAAAGAGGGAAAATGGATGATTACTAATAAGGAGCAGTTAAGAATTCTTTAACAAATAATCAACATGAAAGAGTTAGGAAACCTGAGCAATTAAGAGTTCACTGTTTATTCTAATTCTGAAGAAAACAGAAAGAATAATAAAGACTGAAAACAGAGTGCAGTTAAGCAAATTATGAAATTAACCTTTTCCTTTATCATTCAGATTATGAAACACAGATGATATAGTAAACAAGAAAATTGTAAAACAGAAGATATAGACGACTTATTGATCTAGTGGTTGATTCAAGAATTCTGTGACAAGTCCTTTGCTTCAATTCTTCATCCAGTAGGCCATGCACAGTTTGATTCCAAGAGCTCTTTATTCCAAAAGTTCAGTATTACATCAGAGTCTAGTAATTCTACACCAACCTCTCAATACTCTAATGGAGGGGGTATTTATACAACAAATATCTCATAACAGCTGTGAGATAATATCTATATTTTAACCTAAAATAATTACAAGTAAAATACAAACAGCTGACTGCTATTGTGCTGGAGGTTGGCTCTTAGGGTTTGGCTTGCAGCTGTCTTCTGTAGTAGCTCTGCACCGACTGCTTGTCTTAATTGTGCCCTTTAATTCTGATCTACTTCTCTCACATCTTTAATTCTGAATCGATACACTTTGACTTTGATCTGATATTCTTCAATGCTCCTCCACTACTTTTTCATTCTGATCTGACCCCTGCTCACCGATGTCTATCGTGTTCTGGTAAAACAAAATTGCGAACGTGTCTTCTCACCACTTTTCTCTGGTAAATCATGTCTCTGACAGTCCACTGGTTAGGGTAGCAAGTATCCCTATATATCCCTTTATTTATTTCTTCTGCGAGTTTGGAAGTCCCTCTGTGCTGGTTCAAACTGTATTTAAAGAGGGAGACTGCACTATGCAGGTTGAATGGCAGGCTGCGGAGCTCGCGCTGTGGAATTTCTGGTTGGAGGCAGTCGAAAAACTGTGAACTCGGTCATTTTTAATGCCTGGAGTGTTGTATGCAACATATAACACTAAAAAACACGTTTTTTCCCTTTTAATTAACAAAATGAAGCTTGGCAGGATTTTTTGACTTTGAAGGACAGATGACGTCAGCAAAGGGTGACGTGGTGGTGACGTGATGGGTGACGTCAGTAAAGAATAGATGACACAGCAGTGACGTGGTAGGCAATGTCAGTAGAGGGCGGTGGTAAGCGGTTTTTCCCGCACCACTTTTGGGGCTGGGTGGTTTCAGGTGGAGGGCAAGCAATCACACTAGCAACGTGACACGTGGCCTTGGTACGGCGGCAAAACCACCAGCCGATCACGCGTTAACATTCGGCGCTGGAGGGGGGTGTGATACAATTGTGGACCGTTGGATGATGGAGTGGAGATCGGACGGTGGACGATCGTTGGAGATGACGGAGGTTTAAGCAGTGGGCCCAGTTTAATAAAACAATGCTTTTGATATATTGGAGCTTGTTTTATTGGTTAGCAGGGTGATTTGGCTATTAATTAACCAGAGGTCAATTAATCCCTTTTCTGCGTGGCTGGGGAAAGGTTATTAATAAATTTCAGATAAACTTATTAACCCTTGCTTAAAACTATGTTTACTGTCGTATTCAACTGGGGCGGGTTTAAATAATATTGGGGCTTTTATATATATTTACATAATATGGGGAAGGGAAATGTTTACATTGGATTTAAATAATATATGTTAGAGTTAATATGAAAAAGGATTTGAGCGTTGAGTTATAACAACAATTGATTTTTGTAGTTAAACTTAGGTTAAGGATGTAAAAAGGGGTTTTGAGGTGATATACTGCACTTTCCTAAGAAAAATAGGGTTTCACTTAGGCAAATGTCATAAAAATGGAGTGAGTGGTTTATGAGGGATATTAAGAACAAATCTTAATATTTTGAGGGGGAAATTAGTAAATGACTTAGGGAGAAAATATGAAGGGGATTTAGTCAAGAAACCTTGCCTCGCTTGAGTTGCTCTAAGATGAAATGTTTGCCTTATACTTGTGATAAAAGTAAAGTTAACACATTGAGAGACCTAACCCATCACAAGTATCATTCTGCAACACCAATCTACCTACCCTACCTACTTTAGTCCTAGCATTTTTTTCTTCCTTTTTTTTCTTTTTTCTTTTGGTGCATTTAGACTAGCAAACCCTCATGAACTTTTCTTTTCTTTGCATGGCAAGCCTATCTAAGTCTGCACTTATTACATCCAAGGGCTCAGATTAAATTGTTGAGCTCCTTTGCTTCTCTACCTATCTACTTATCTGCCAAGATTAAACAGTTTGGTCAGATTTTATTCTCTATCTCTAAAATTGGAAATTCAAACATGAACCAGCCAAGATTAAGCTATTTTGGCCATTCATCCATTGTGGCATGAATTAACAAGTTGCACACAATGCTTATTTACAGAAAATGAAATAGTAGTGGCATTTTGAACTTGCATACTTTCCTTGTATTTCTTTTTTTTGGGGTTCATTTCTTTTACTTTTTTTTTACCATTTCATTCTTTTTACCCTTTGATTTTTCTTTTGGGGCATACCTTCTTTACATTTTTTTACCTTTTTTGATTTTTTCATAATATGGAAAACCTTTGCAACAAGGAGAGGGATGAACATATTACAGAGCTCAACAAGTCAATCATGAAATATGACACCTATTGGTATAGGAGTATAACAGTGCCTCCACTTGGGGATGGCTTTCCTTGGTGGAAAGTCGGCTTTCCTTGGTGGAAAGTCAAGAACAATAGGTCAAATGGCCTTTTGAATAACTCTAGACTTTGCTCTGAAATCTTCCTTTGCTAGATCTAGAAACTGTACAAAACGATCTTGTAAAATATATACACTATTCTTGAGCTAATTCAAACAACTATACATCTATTTTAGATAGTCTACCTGCCCTAAAACTAAAATGTCACTTTTACCTTTATCACCCTGCATGTTTTCAACTGCACTTTGTGATGATATTTCTGTTGACTGTAATGTCTGTCTTGTAAAACCATTATCATCTTGATTTTGACTCTCATAGTCTTGGATTATTTGATCATATGTTCCTGCTTCTAAGTCTTTTTCTACAACCTGAAATTCAATGCCATTTTTGGGGCTGCAATTATAGATATGATAAGACTTGAACAAAGATTTGATTTCCCTCTTGACAGCTAATACCAAGACTTGTTGACATTTGTTTTCTAATTGTATGACAATTATCCCTGATAAACTGAAATGAAGCAACACAAAATGGTAAAGTTCCTTCACTGACTTCAAAATTTTCTGCACTTTCCTCCTCATCCTTATAGCTAAAATGAACAAGCTGATCACTATTTTCAAGCTGCTGTAACTAAACTTCCTTTCTCCTCAAATTAGCTTCTGATTGCTCTCATTCCACATTGCTGCTTGATTTAAGTGCTTGGCCAATCGTTTCTCCTCTTTATTCTCCACTATATCCAAGTGCTCTGAATACTCTTTATCTTCATCAAATATAACAACCTTATCACATACAACAAGAAAGTCCTCATCGCTGTCTTTGTCATATAGAACCTCCAGAGCTTTGGATTGTTGCTACTTTTCATTGCTGTTTCCTATTTGAGCAATTTCAGGGAACTGCATTTCTTCTTTATTCTGATAAGTTTGAAGTGCTGCGAAGAAAAAAATCTGTGGGGAAACTTCATGGATTTCTGAACAACATTCATCATCTTTTTTCTTTCAGAGGGGAAGACAATTCAAGCAAGGCTTTCACTTTTTTTAAAAGGCTTCTCTTCTGGCTTCAACTGTAGCTAGTTACTATCCAATCCAAAATGTGACATTATTATGGATATAGTATGTACATGTTAGAGTCAGAATACATCAAAAAACTGGATCAAAGTAATGTTTCAGCGTTCAACCATTCACTGGTCCTTCTTTTGTTTTTGTGCCATCCAGGCTCTTCAGAAAGTAAGTATTGTTCCCCTACAATGCCTGGATGATAAATGGTCCTTTCCATAGGAAGTCAAACTTTCCATGTTTGCCTTTGTCTTCTCTCCTGGAATCCCACTTTAGAACTTTGTCTCCAAGGTAGAAGTCTTCTGCTTTGGTCCTTTCATCAAATATTTTCTTCAGTTTTTCTTGTAACACTTGGGATCTTTGGTGCACTTCTTCTCTGGTCTGCTACAAATGGATGGTCTGATTTATTCTCCTTCGAATGTCATTGGGTTGCACCTGAGCTTCTTGCAGCAATTTCATTACAGGAACTCCTAAAGATGAAGGAAATACAACCTCCATGCCATAAGCTAACACATAAGGGCTAGTTCCAATAGATCTCTTTGTAGTAAGTATGTCTGCCCATAGTGCATTTGTAAGTTTCTTGTGCCAGTTTTTCTTGTTCTCTTCCAACAATTTCTTAATAATATTAATCAGGATTTTATTGGAAGATTCAGCTAGACCATTGCCTTGAGGGTAATACGTTGTGGAATGGCCTAAAGTGATATGGTATTTCCTACAAAAATTTATCAGTTTCTTGGATTTGAAGGCAGCAACATTATCGGTTATAATCTTTTCAGAACAGCGAAATCTAGACAATATGTTGGTCTCTAGTAATCCTTTAATCACTGTATCATTGGCTTGTCTAGAAGGAATGGCTTCTATCCATTTGGTGAAATAGTCTGTGGTAGTAAGAATCCATTTATGTTGGCCAAAAGAGGAGGGTGTATTTCCCCAATGAAGTCCAAACCCCATTGTTGAAAGGGTCTTTCAATGGAAATTGGTCTCAAGGGCAAGAGTAACAGTTTCCTTTTTCCTTCAAAAATTTGGCATTTGTGGCAAGTAATGACAAACTTCTTTACATCAGCAAACAATTTTTGCAAATAAAATCCAGCCCTTATGATTTTTTCTGCAGTTGATTTCCTGTAAAGGTGTCCACCACAGTCCCCTGCATGAAATTCTTTGAGAATTTTGTCAGCTTCTTCTTTTAATAAACAATTCAATAGAATACCTTCATGATTCTTCCAAAAAAGAGTATTATCTAAAATACAAAATTTTGAAGCTTTCATTTTTAAAAACCTCTTCTTTGTTCTGGATAACCCTGGAGGAGCCTGCAAGTTTAATAATACATGAGTTATATCAGCATACCAAGGTGATCCTAAGAAGGCCTGGCTGATTTGTGGAGTCACCATCTCCTGTTCATTATCCAATTCATTAATATCCAGGGCTTGGAAGTTTGTTTCAGTCATGAGTTTAGCCAATCCCTATCCTTTTATGAGCTTTGTAGGTTTTATTTCAATATCATACTCCAATATATTAGCTATCCATTTACCTCATTTGCCTTCAATTCCATCTTGAGTCAGGATGTCTTTGACAACAGCATTTGGTACATAAGCTATTACGTGGGAGTACAGTATATAGACTCTGAAGTCTTTAATAGCTTTCACAAGGGCAAAAGCCTGTTTTTCCATGATTTTGTAATTCAGAGGTGCATCTTTAAGCGCTTTACTTAAAAAGGCTATGGGTTTTTCACATCCTTGATCATCTTTCTGCAGTAAAACAGTTGTTATAGTGTGTTCTGATGCAAATGAGAAAATTATGAAGTCTCTGTCGAACTTTGGACTTGAAAGGATTGGTGTTCTGGTCAAAGCCATTTTAATTTCTTCAAATGCTTGTTTGGATTCTACTGTCCATTTAATCTTTGAATCATTTTTAAACATATTGTTCAGCAATCTAATTAATTCAGCCAAATTAGATATGAATCTTCTCAAGAAGTTAATCTTTCCTAGGAAAGCTTGAAGTTCTTTGACATTTCTGGGGTGGGGTATTTGTAGAATAGCTTCTATTCTAGTAGGATTAATTATGATGCCTTCTTTGGAGATGATATGGCCTAACAGTTTGCCTTCTTCTAGACCAAACAAAGATTTTTTAGGATTTAATGAAATAACATATTTTCTGCATTTTAAAAACACTTGTCTCAAATGATCTAGATGTTGCTGATCTGATTTGAAAAACACAGTGAGGTCATCTAGATATACAACCAGAAAATCATGAATTTCTTTTGCAAAAGCTATGTCCATTGCTCATTGAAAGGTTGCCCCTGCATTCTTAATTCCAAATGGTATTTTAACATATTTGAATGTACCCAATGGTGTGGTAAATGTTGTCTTTTCTTAGTCATCAGGATGAACCAAAATCTGATTAAAACCTGAAAATCCATTCAAAAGTGAAATCCTAGAAGCACCTACTACTCTTTGTAAAATTATGATCCATCTTAGGTAAAGGGTAATTGTCTTTCAAAGAAAACTTGTTTAAATTTCTTGAGTCAACACATAATCTGATTTCTCCTATCTTCTTCCTGGTAGGCACTAAATTAGACACCCACTCTAAAAATTTGATTGGAGCAATTATCCCTGCGTCACGCATTTGTTTGATTTCTTTTTCAGTTAAAGGAAGCAGTACAGGGTTGATTCTTCTGAGCTTTTGTTTGAATGGTTTTTTATTTTCCTTGAGGGGTATTGCATGCTAAATCACAGAGGTGTCATAAGACTTCAGGTCTTCATAGCTCCAGGCAAAAACATCTTGGAATTCTTTGATCAGTTTAACATACTTGAGTTTCTGATCAGGTGACAAAGATTTGGACAATTTTACCATTTTTGGATTGTGTTTAGTTCCTATCTTGTAGTCTTCAATGTCTGCTTTTGGAGGTTCCATCTGGGATTTCTATGGAATATCATTGAAATCAAAGAGATCATCCAAAGGAGTTAATCCTTTGGGAAAGTGATTGTCTTTCAAATTGATAATTTCAGATTCTCCTTCAATAATCTCATCAACATTTGTTTCTTTAAGATCTTGTATTTATTTTTTTGGTAAATTTTGTTGGATGAAGCATTTGAGTTGCATTTTCTGCTGAAATGTCTGTTTCTGTGTGATTTGTTGGATCAGATTCACTAACTGTATCTCCATCTACGTTAGTGCTAGAAAATTCGTCTTCTAGGGTCAAAAAATTGTTGATCTAATTATCACTGTCAAACACTTGCCAGTTCTTCACATTATCAGGTATGGTTGGCCTATGTCTAATTGCAGCTGTGAATTGATGATTTGGTTCAAATGGTAATTTACAGGTGCTGGCAAACATTGCTAGGCTATGAGCTTGTAAGTTATGTTTTCTCGGGATTTTGGCAAGCTGAGTTTCTAGAAATGTATTGAGAATCTCTATAGATGTTCCTCTATACTCTCTTAATCCAGGATCTTTTGTCAAGAACTTCCCTTTTATCTGTTGAAGGATTAAGTCAGAATCTCCTGGGACTGACACTCTAGTTGCTCCCAATTTCTTGACCAGTTTAAGACCTAGCAATAGAGCTTCATATTCAACCATATTATTAGTGCACCCAAAGTTTAATCTGTAGGCATGGCCTTGAGCATAATTGTTTTCAAGATTGTGCACCCATACTCCTACTCCTGCTCCTAATTTGTTCACAGAACCATCAAATTCTAAGTACCAAAGGATTTTATGTTCATACTTAGTATCTCGAGTTTCAGGGATCTATTCAATAAGGAGATATGGTTTTTCAGTTTCTTCTAGTTTATCTGATGTTTCATGATTTGCAGAGATTTCTTGGATTCAGATACTAGACCTCTCATTTCCAATTTTTTCCGTTTCGTCTGCTAGAACTTTTATTCCATGTGGGGGATCAATTTCAGCATTGTAAAGGATAAAAGAATCCATATCTAAATATACTGAGTAGATAGGGAAATTTTGAGGTTTCCCTTGACTACTTACTACATACCTCATTAATGTTTCTCTGTATAGTCTCTTGGGTTGACCAAATATTGAAATAGTAGCGTAAGACATGTCTAACTGTAGAGATCCTTGAAGCTTTGCACCCCAAGATCTAGACAACAACATACCATATTTTGATGGAATATCAGCTACTACTATGTCCATTAAGATGGTTTTGGCAAGATATTGGACAAGTGACACACATAAGTCTTTGATTAAACCCAAAAATTTGACCTGACTTGAATCAAAAGTGAAAAGGTCCTTATATGGCCTAGTGATGTCAAGGTCAAGTCTCGCCATTACAGATTTAGGCATTAGGTTATCAGAAGCACCAGAATCAAACATGGCATTATGAAGTATCTTATCATGTATTTTTAAACCCACATGGAAACGAGGAACTTCTCCCTTTATTGTTTTTCCATTTACTCCAGGGCCAAATATCAATTCAGGCTGGTTATCAAAAACATTTACCGAATCTTCGTTCACAGAAATTTTGAGTGATTTGCTGATTTGATTTCTGTAGACATTGTGTTTAGCTAATTCTAATAATGGAACAACTATCTTTAGTTTGCCCACTTTTGTCTCAAGATTGAAAGGTTTTTCAGTCTGAGTTCTTGCATGTCAGACAGCTGAATTTTCTGCGTTTTTCTCCTCTTCGAAAGTGAGATTATGGGCTGAAGTTGTTTCCAAATCAAGTTCTAGAGGCTCTTCTACGTTTCTTTTAGCAAGAATAGAAGTGGAAGGTTGTCTGTTAGGTGGCTGATTATCTGATATATCTTCAACAATTGGATTTTTTGGGTTAGGATCTGTTTTAGCAAGAATATATACAGGGGGGCTATTGATCTTACCTTTGTTAGGCTACTTGGTATCTTTCTGTTTACTGGTTTCAGGGACATCTATTCTTCTGCTCCTTAGATTGTATTGTTTGTGGACTCTATAAATGGATGTATCATATCCCTCCCTAAAGTCAAATGATTCACCTGACTCAGTTTGGAATTGTTTAAGAATGTGAGCTGCTTGGTCCTCTTGGGTCAAGAAAACTTGTTGTTCATTGTTGAGTCCCATCAGATTAATTTGAGTGTCTTCCATTGGTTCATCAGAAGTTGAGGCTTCAGCATAATTTTCTTGAAATGGGGATCTAATATTTTGGTCAAGCCCTGTCTTTCCAGTGTTAGGATTTTGGTTCTTCCTGAAATTTGGATTTCTCCCAGTATTGCTTGGTTGACCATCCCAAGGATATTTTCTCTCAATTGTTTCAACTTCGTCTCCAAGTCTATCCATTCCTTTAATGATAGCATCTAATTTTTTGTTTAAAGGCAGAAGGTTCTTCTTTGAAAGGTGTCCTCCTTTCAGCTCTGGCTCTAGTTCATTTAGATATCAGGTTGGCCTCAACAATGACAGCTATACTTTGCATCTCTTCTAAGTTTTGAGGAGCTCTTTCCCTAAGTTGGTATGCCATATCAGAATCAAATGCATCAGGGAATTTGATCAAGGCCAAGTTTGGAGGAAGTCTGATATTTTGAGGAATAGCATTGTAGATAGTATTGAATCTGGTATAGTAATCTTGGACAGTTCCCTGTGTGCCTCTTCTTAGGTTTTCATACTGTGATAAAATGTGGAGAGGATCTTTCTTCTTTTCCCATCTATTCAAGAAGGTATGATAAAGAGCTTATGGGTCATTGATACTGTTTGCAGGGAGCGCCCTAAACCAGGTTCTAACATCTCCAGTTAAACTTTGAACAAATATTTTCATTCTAACATCATCAGCATCAATCTCATAACTTTCAAAATAGTTGGTCATTTTCTTGGTATGTTGTTGAGCTGTGTAAGTGCCAGTACCTTCAAAATAGTGATTTTACTTTGATAGTCTTGGGGCATAGCCCTAGGGTTGGCAGATAAGTTTAGGGGAGTATATCGGTTTGCCATGGTTGCAGAAATAGATGTGACAACTAGAGGAGTAGGGATAACAATGGGAATGTGTGTTGTAGATGGAGGAGTGAAAAAGGTAGTTGGATATGCTGATGGTGAGCTTGGAGAAGCTGCAGTAATCACAGAAAGGTTTGATGTTCTTTCAGAGGTAAGCTTAGATTGAATAGAGTTCTGCAAATGTCTGTCAAGATGTGAACTAGTAGAATTTTCTTGGCTCCCTTGTCTTCCAAGGATCCTAGGAATCAGGTTAGGATTTTCAAACAAAAGTGGCGGATTAGGATCAGGATTTGATTCAGTGTAATGAATCTTTTCTGAAGCCATTTTCTAGGTGTGTTTTTGGTTTTTTCCTAAAATATATTTAACAAAGCAACTTTAACAGTCTCTTCTAGGAGTTTTTAGATGTGGGAGTTTTGAACTTTCCTAAAGACTTATTTGAAAAGAGGAACTGATCAAGTATTTGAAACCAACTATCCAATATATGAGCTAGACCAGAGATAGACTGAAGTAGTATTCATTTATTTATGCAATTTCAAAGCAAAAGCAGCTTCAAAGGCTACCTGGCTAACTTCAGGGTCCGTCTGTAGCTTATACAGAAAACAGTAGTAACAAACAATTATTCAGGTTCCCAGTGGAGTCGCCAATGATGTTATCGCTCGGGTTTTCCCCAAAGTTGTAAGAAAGGGAAGGATGTCAAGGTAACCACAGACCAATCTTTTAGATATAGATTCTAGCCAATCTATATCCAGAGAGGGCTCTCTCTTTATGATTTAGCTTTGTTTTTAAAGGTATTAGGCTAGTAATGAAGTTCAAGGGTTTTGTTTGAGTTTGGGTGGTAAGATTTAATAGAACAGAGAGGTAAAATAGAGAAGTTCAGTCCATTGGGCTAATGGAGTCAAAGAAGACAACTTCCTGGATGGCTTCACAAAGCAAAGTAGTCAAACAGGGAACAAATAGAGTCTGGAAACAGATGGAATGGACTCAAATGGATGAAGGGCACTTAAGAATCCTTCAACATATTGAAAGAGGGAAAATGGATGATTACTGATAAGGAGAAGTTAAGAATTCTTAACAAATAATCAACTTGAAAGAGTTAGGAAACAGGAGCAATTAAGAGTTCACTGTTTATTCTAATTCTGAAGAAAACACAGAGAATAATAAAGATTGAAAACAGAGTGCAGTTAAGCAAATTATGAAATTAACATTTTTCTTTATCATTTAGATTATGAAACACAGATGATATAATAAACAAGAAAACTACAAAATAGAAGATATAGAGGACTTATCGATCCAGTGGTTGATTCAAGAATTTTAAACAAGTTTTCTTTGAAAGACAATTACCCTTTACCTAAGATGGATCATAATTTTACAAAGAGTAGTAGGTGCTTCTAGGATTTCACTTTTGAATGGA
>Ga0068618_1000416_pt1 | contig 11729 bp, 8 predicted proteins | sample InSIn2SAF170_2_FD_77423 | JGI IMG/M metagenome (GOLD analysis project Ga0068618, IMG submission 77423) | Clean room microbial communities from NASA Spacecraft Assembly Facility at Jet Propulsion Laboratory, Pasadena, California, USA -... ...
CTAAAGCAAGATGAAGAAGAAGAGAAAAATTAAATACAAGAGGAAGAAATAAAACAACAATAGGATAAAGAACTTTCCCACAAGATTGAAGACTTGATAGTTATTCAAGACATGGAGATAGAGAAGAAATAGGAGAATCATGATGTTTATCTTATGCGTTGTATAGAACAGATCATCACCCATCTCCCCCTCCTACTGAAGAAGGGAAAGATATAGTTGATGAAGAGGAAATTGCTCCTCTTGATGATAGTTTGGTTATGGATATTTACAGCTTAACTTAGGATGAGCTTCAGAAGAAAATTATGTGGGAAAGAAAGAATATTTTTTTGGATGACCTCACACATCTTTATTTCATCAAGGAGAAGGTGTTTGTAATGGACACTAGAAATAATCTTGAATCTATTATCGAAACAAACTTGGCCTTTGTAGGAGCTTCTAGGTCAAACACATAATATTTGATGGCCAAGAATAGGAAAATGGAAAAGAATTTGGAATTTTTAAGGAAACAAATAGAACAACTCTAGGCATAGTTCCAGAAGATAGCTCCCATATAGGTGTAATTAGAAGAGCTTCAGGAAACTATACTTGATGAAGTACTACCATTGGGAGAAACAATGAGGAACCTCTATCAGGAGTTGGTTACCATCCACAAAGAAATTGTCCTATTCCACAACATGTAGAAGAAATCAAGGAAAAATGAAAAATCTCTCAAATTTATTCACGAAACTATCACTGTAGTGCATGAATGGGGGATGAAGTACATAGGTGCAATGCTTGAGTTTTTTTTAAAAACAAGGCATCAAGCTGAGTTGGAGAAAGTCAAAGTTTGAATGCTTATACGAAGCAACAAATAAATCGACACTTTCATAGAAATTTTTTTTCCTCTTATGCATGGTTGTACAACAATGTGGATTATTTGGTGAAATCTCATAAGATCCATTCAATGGAGACATTCACAGAAGAAAAAGGCATAAATGTGGTCATACAATAAGTATCAAAATACTTGGACCAGTTGAGGCAGGTTGTTACCAAAGAGGACCTAGGATTCAATAGACATAACATGCATAAGTATATTGGCTACCCTACCAAGATAAAGACCATGTTGTTCCAAAAGTGTATAGCCAAATATGCTGGATGCCAGAGTCTACTTTCAACCTAATCCTTTCACAAAGTTTAAGGAAATCATTGCATAGTACAAAGATTGGCACTGCTATGTGACTGAAGATCAACAAGTTGAAGCTACTGAGATAGAGTTTCCTCAAAATCAAGTTTGAGATGTTATTTTGTCTTATTAGGCCCTACCCATTTTTGTCTCATATGAGTATTTGTATTATTGTGTTTGAAATAAATATGTAAGTGGAATTCCAAGTGTCAATTGTGGAATATGAAAGGTCATTAGTTAGTAAAATATAAAGAAGTGAAAGAGTCATGAGGGAAGTCCCAAGTTCAAAAAGGGAGATGAATGGTCATCTCACATATGTTACAAATACACCCTCATAACTCAAGTAAAGGGGTTGGAATTGAAATCTTGGGAGCTTTGTTTGGAGTCTTCACTCCTCTTGTGTAGCGTAGGAGGATTATCTTTCTTTGGAGAAGAAAGTGTTGGCTTGATGTTCCATGATTGGGGCTAGTGTCTTGTCAATTGTAAATTTATGTCTGGAACTTTCACCTCTAATAAAGGCTCAAAGCCGGCATATCTTCATGAATATGTCATGGATGTAGTAGAGTATTCTTGTTATATTTGTGATATGTGTTATTTCACTTACACTAATGCTTATGAACTAATTCCTTTGCTTTAGTATGAATCGTGTTGAATGTTGTTATTATGTTATTGCCATCATGGTTATCTTGTGAACTATTTTATAGGTTAACCTATGATTCTCTTTTATTGCTTTTGCATCTCTCTTAAGCTATGTACTATTACATTCTTCTAAGTGGCTCACTTTTTTCCCTTCAATGTGATGGAACCTCTCGTGCATTATACTTGATACTTCACAAAGTTCATACACTTGTTTCCACCAAATTTATGTATATATCATTCTATGTGTTTATCTCATCCAAGACACATCATTAAACCCACCAGTTAGCAACCAGTTGTATTCCAGTTGGGGTGTCTACTCCAAAAAAATGTGGGGTCTAATTGGGACTTGACATCAGGGAGAATCCCTCCCCTGTTGGAGGCTTCCATCACTGTCAACAGGTGGTCAGCCTTAAGAAGGTTCAAACAACACTTTATGTTGTTATTTCTCCTTTAACCATGTATATGCCTCCATACATACTACCAATGCACAAAACCTACTCATGGCATCTACATCCCACTTGGAGGGAGAAAAACCCCTATAGAATTTATATCTGTTAGTTCAAGATCTTGTTTAAGGATATTTAGCTCAAAATGATTCAATAACATCCTAAGGTATTTTCTTTCATCATTTAATTATGGTTAAGGCCCCACAATGAATCTAGGGTCCCATGTAGTTTTTGAGGTTGTGTGCATGGTGCTTAATCATGATAATCTAAGTTAAGGGCCTATGGTTGTTGTTTCCCTTTCTTATCTCAAGGTAAATACCTTGAGACCCATATGTGAGTTGAAAAACATATTAGTGGCATTCATTTAAAACTAAAGGCCAAAGAAAACCTAATGTGATCTTGTGTTGGGATTTGGATATCGTACATGGCACTTGAGCTTGAAAGAGTTAAATTAGGGATTAAAGCCATTATCTACTTCACTAACCATCTCTATGAAATAATAGCCATTTCCAATGGACAAAACCTTTGCTTGGTACCAATATCCCACTCAAAAGCTTACAAATAACTCATATGTTAGTTTGAGGACTCATTCAAAGCTCTTAAGTATGGAAGGATTCAATGATAATTTGAGGCCCTCCTTAACGATGCTCAAGGTCACATGACCCATATTCAATTTACAAAACCTCCTAATGACACTTGTACCCAACTTTAATGCCAAAGTATGCCTAGAAAGGGCTCATGCTATGGTTTATATGTGTTGATGCTGATTCAGCATAAGAAATGTCATTTAGGGATTAAGGCTAAAGTGTTCTCCTCTACTACTAATGGTTCTTAAGCTTAAAAAATTAATTAGGTATTAATCCCCTTGGAGCTAACCATATTTATGCATTAAGACCATTTCTAGTGAACAAAACCAACTCATGGTGATTTATTCCACATGGATGTCAATGAACCCCAACCATGGCCCAAGAACAACTCATAGTGTGAGCCTAAGAAAAATTTCTATGCGAACCATATTTGATACCAATGTTATATGGTTTAAGAATAATGCATGTATCCCTCTAGTAGGAAAAATATACCCTATAAGGCTCCAAGGTAGTGTTCCAATGATCATTCAATCCTACAATTTAAGAAGATCCATGGTGTTGGTTCTCGAATTGCCCTAGTAAATGACAACAACCTAAGAAGACATTCACTGAGGGCTAGAAACCCTCTCGTTTTAGGTAACAAGGGTTTGCCTCCCTTTCACCACAAGGGGTATTTCCCAGTGATGTAATTTAAGTAGATTTTCTAATTCAACAAATAAATATGGCCAAATTATTGATATGAAATTATGTTGTTAGAAGAAAGAAAGGTTAAGATTTGGGGAAGGGTGCTAATAATAATTAAAACATCACCAATTACAATTAAACCCTTAAGTATGTAATGAGAAAAGACATAACACAAATTAGAGATAATTATGACAAAAAAAAATTAAAAATAAAAGAAGTGTTAGTTGTATTTGTACCCCATTTATTGGTCACTCATCATGATAAAAGAGAAAAAAATAAAATAACATCACGTATTATTACATTCTATTCTCCCTCAAAAGACAACCATATGCTCATTTACTGATAGTATACAGACTTGAAAACACACAAATCTTCTAAGTCTTATGACAAACTAATGCTAATCAAGTCAACTACTAGCTTTTCAACAGATATCTAGATTCAAGCACATAAATTATAAGAGTAGAAATGAAGAATAGTAGCATACATTGGTTTTATACATATATCTGCGTGGAATATTGTAATAAAACTAACCAACAACAAGTATTTTTAGTCAATAAGACAATACAAAATGCAGAATTCCTAACTATGATTCCTTCAACAATATTAATATCTCATATGATCATTGATTAAGTAAAGTACTGCAATATAAAAAAGTGATCAAGTCCATTGTATAAATTTCAGACTAAAACCAATGTATATCCACAAAAAACATAATGAAAATGAAAAGAAAATTTGAAGAAATACGATTCTCAAATTGAATAACGAAAGATTATAAAAGAATTATTGATTTGTCTGTACAACAAGTGCAATCATACCATCAAGAATCACAAGTCTATTCTTGCCTCCAATGTTATTCCTCGAACCCTTTTTTGAATGAGAAATTTGGGCTTTTATACAAATGTTTTTTTATAACTATTTGAATCACTGTTTCTTTTATAATTTTCAAAATATTGAAAATGATTTTAAAGCTCCATTATGTTTCGAAAATCATGGAAGGATTTGTATCTGTTAGACTTTAAAAGAAAACTTGATAATCTCTTTTTTAATATTAATTCTTCTTTTAATTATTTTTCAAATCTTTAACTACTTGGTAATTAGCTTCCTGCACCAAATAAACCAAAGTTAGCCCATAAATAATTAGATAAAAGTAACAAATAAAACACAGTAAACCAATTTCTTAACTAACTTTTAAATGAATTTCCGTAATGAGCGAAGGTAAAACCCTAGTTAAACTCTCCAAAATGTAATAAACCCTAAATTGCAGTCTTTAGAATACATTTTTCACACACTATTTATGACACTACAGACAAAACATAAAAATTTCAAATGCATTCATCCACGTTTCTCATTTTACATCGGTACATCTAGTGGAGAATAAGAGTTGGTTTAATCAGCCTTACTCACCCGACGGAATCCCATCTGTGGATCTTGTTTTAATAAATGACCCTCATTTCACATCGGGTCAGGAGTTAACAGTGGATTAACCTCCTTCCTGACCCCATGACATTCATACTCGTGATGTCATATTGTGGGCCTCATACATAAATTTCATATAATGTTTTGGATGCTGGGTATATTTTAATATTAAAGCCTCCATTAGTTGTAATTAAGTGTTAGTAAGCACTTTAACGTGAGATTCCATTGCATATTAGGTTAAAAACAGCTTCATATGAACAAAACATAAGGTGAATTTGGTTCATGTTCCACTAAAAATGTAATGGGGAGTTTTTTCATTATTAATTTTTTTTTTTTAATATTTATACAGTGCATTTGAATGGTAAAAAGGGAGATTTTTATTTTATTAATTGAAATTTACAAAATTGACTTTAAATTTCATTTTCAATTTATTCCGTGTGTTCTTAAAACTTTAAAAATATTTGATAAGATCTTTACACAATGATTTTATTAAATTGTGAAGTGTATGATTTCAATATATGTTGGGAAATCCTTTAATTCTTTAAGTGAAATTTTAAACATTTACTTTCATGTTTTACATTATAATTTATCTATGGTAACCTTCGTAAAATTATATATATATATATATATATATATATATATATATAAAAAAAGTCAATTCTCTTATCCATTCAAGCACCAAATTTTAAATAATATTAATATATATCTTTCCCCTTTTTTGTGGACAATGTTTCCCCATTTTTAGGAGTTCTTAGTGATAGTAATAATATCTAAATTATTTTTAGTTACATATACTAGTTAGTAATATTAAACTTTTTATCCTTTTTATTTTTGTTTATATAATTAATTGGATTAAAATCATAGTAAAATAATATATATGCATTTTATGAATTTGTGACCGTCCTTAAAAAATGTCACTCAGTCATTAGCCCCATTACGATTGGTTCTAATCTCTTTTGTTTACTTGTCATTTTTATTTTAAGGAGTCAAATAAGGTGAGACAAAACAAACAAAGGCTTGTGTGGGTGAGGATCCACAAAGGTAGCTTAATTTTTAGGAGGGTTAAAATGAGCGGGAGGTAAGGTGGCCATTGAAATCCTGGATTCGATAAGACAATCATTATATGGGGATTTACTAGAAACGAAAATGAGAGTTCACCTTAAAGTCAAAACATTGGTGAGATGGAATTGAATGTTTCTCACACCCACCTACTCAATGATATAAACCCCTTTTGTAAGATCTTCCCACTTTCTTAATCCCTAAGACGCTAAACCTACTTAAAAATCAAAGTGGGAATACCAAAAGTGAGTAGGTAATTACCTGGTAGTAAAGGGTGTGAAGATTTCTATTTGATTTTCAACTAGGTGTCAAGGTAATGGTTGCTTATGACAGCAAGGTCGTGGAGTGACATGTAGAGAGAATGAGCACGTAATGAAAATAGTTTGGAAAGTTGGTGTAGAAGAGGTATTAATTAAGAAAACGCATGGTAAATTTCAGTCAGACACCCGTAATTATTTAATTAGGAGGAATTAAATGTGCTCGAAAATCAATAGAGAGGTCCTATCCATCGAGCCCAACAGATGAGTTAAGCCTCGTGCAGGTTTGGGCCTGACATGATTTTGGACTATTGATGATGCAAGAAATGGATGATTAGATCTCATTGGATTGAAGGGAGCAAGTTAACATCCTTTCACGTCCTAACCTGATAGAAATGAGCAATGTCAGATGTGAATAACTACAACGGTTTTGATTTATTGGGAAGAAAGTAATCGTTTAATGATGGGCATATTCTCACGTGATAACACATATAAACCATCGATTCAAAAGGGGTGAGCGGATATTTGCATATTAAGCTCCTAAGGTAAATGATTAGGAAACATGAATATTCCAGGGAGAAATTTTTTATCACAAGAATATGAGAGTGAGTCATATGATGAGGGAGGTGCAAGGTGAAATCGATGGAAAGGGATAGTTTAAATTGGGGTCAAATTAAGCACTAATATTCTGGCTCCAACTGGGTATGGTGCCTCATTGTGAAGCATCAAGAACTGCAGGCTTAATGCCTTCCATTAGGAAAATCAGAAGATAATAAGGTAAAAAAAAGAAGGAAAATATTTACATCTCAAATTACTAATTAATCAACAGTAAGAATGAAACAAGAGTTAGATCTATGAGATCCATAGTATCTAAAAATTAAAGAGTTTAGTGGATAATCCAAAACATTTGTTCGTAATTTTGTTTATCAGGGTAATTATAATAGTGAATTAGGGAACATGATCGTAAATTGGTATATGATGTTCTTCATAAGAGCATTAAACACCATATGTAATTCATACATGATTATAATTGATGATCAAGAAATTACATAAATCATAGTATTAATTTAGATTCATAAGAATAACTTTCAAAATAGGGTTTTATTGAAATTATGGAGGCTAGTTATCAGGGATTTGTTTCCCTATTGGTGCATAAAAGGAGTTTCTAGAATCAGATGTCACTCCACTACCAACGAACATCCATAGCCCTGATGGAGTCATCCATTATCTTGAGATGAGGTTATTTCTGAATTCTTGTTTTCTCCTCATGTTAGAGGTCCCATTTTTCTTTTATTTTAAGAAAAATGTGTTTTTTACAAGATGTAAGGATTACACATTGGACTTAGTCCAATACTACTAATATTTCTCTGCTTCCAGTGAGTGTTCATAGCCTCAATGAAGATATCATCACACCCCATCATAAGTTACCTCAATAGAAGGTGTGGGAGGATTACATGTTATTTTTTTAATCTAGCGCCACTGGCCTTGCTCCACTCCTAGCAGGCCTGTTCAGTACCCCATCGGAGATACTAGCATGCCACACTTAAGAAAACATAGGTTCATATCCCTAGGGTAGTATGATGATAAGGGAAGGTCTCATGCATGGTTGTAATGCAGCTAGTCCTACCAAAGCTTCAATTGAATTTTATGGAAGCCAAATTGCATAGTTATATATGCATCACTTATGACTTAATGTAATTGCCTTGGTATTTATGTGTCAGTGGTATAAAAGAAATATATGATAAAAAACACTTGATATGAAGTTGACATTGATAGAAGTATTTAGATTTGAGTGCTTTGAAAGATAGTTACCCATCGACCATGATTTACAAACAAATTCTTTAACTTTGTATTAAAAAATTGGTTAATATGGTGCATACTAAGGACTCATAGATCTCTATTTTGTTCTAGCTATGATCATCTAAGTATCCTTTAAGACGTAAATAATTTCAACTTTATTTATTCTAAACCTAAGAAGCGTAAGTTGAAAAAAGATAATTTATATACACAGTTTATATACAGTGTGCCTCATTAATAATATTTATCAAAGAAATTGCAAATCTAGTGTAACCAAATGGAAATCTCGTTAATAGCAAAACTTTTAACTTTGGGCTCCACTCTTAACCAAAACAATAGTATAGGAAGTAAATTCAACAAATATTATGTTTCACAAACTAACCTACATCCTAGAAGAAGGTAGATGTATGAGTGGCATGACATTGATGTTCTTGTAAAAACATGATTCATCCATTCCTCCACAAAGTCATAATATCCCATTTGAAAATTTAAATGGTCAAATTTTTCCTATAAATAAATTTCAATCATCATTTCATAGGATGGTATTTTGTCTCTTTCTAAAATGATGATATGGTTAGTCTCACAACATTCTTCGTATAATTTATGATTGAAATCTAGTAAATAATGTTCTTCGAAATAGTGAACATATTCCAAGTTAAAGCATGTAATATTATTATCCAAATCCTAAACATGTTGCAAAATAGATTGTAAATAAAAAAATATGACCATTAGACGATGCAACAACCTGAAAATTTTGAGTAAAAGTATCACCATTAGAAATAGGGGAGTCTCAATTTTCCTCATTATAAGACTTGTGTTTTGAAAATTCTAAGTTTGAATCATGATCACTTTTCCTATTATTAAATTGATTACGGTTATCATAGCTAGGAAGAAGTGAAGGGTTAGAATTTGTACCATTAATTTCGTTATTTATCAAATTCACTTTCTTCATAGCTATCATAAACAGATTGTTCTAAAATATATGATAAAGGTGTTATTCTAATTAAGTTATCATAATCCTCATTTAGAAAAGTATTAAAAATATATAAAGTATTTTCAAAAGAAGAAATTAATTTGTGATTAGGTTGTAAGGTTGAATCATGATTCAATTTGTCTTCATATTAATCATAAATAGTTGGTTGGGAAAAGTCATCATGAAAACTAGGTAAAGTAGTGTTAGAATATTCAAAATTGAGTTCATGTAATAGTTTCCCTATTGCATCACAAAAATACTGAATAACAAGATCAATTGGTTGAAGAATATCTTTGTTGTTTAATGGTTGTTGAAGAACTTCAAAAATATGTAACATAATGTCACATTGGTTAGTTGTAGAATCAAATATTTAGTATGTAACCTTTCCATTATTATAATCATTGTTATCCTCTTCTAGACATGAAACCAGAGATAAATCAGAGCTATAAGGAGTTATAGAATCTAAATATTTATTTAGACATAAATGTGTTGTATGGTATTTTGTTAAAGAAAAAGAAGTGTATTGTTCATGCCTTGCAAAATTTGTCAACAACATACTTTGTTTATCAGTAAATGTGATAGAAGATGATTTTTGGAGGCTTTCAAAGTTAGATTCATTATTGTTTCTTTCTATTTCAAAGTCATTATCTATTTTTGGTTCTTCATTGTTGTTATTATATTTTTTTTCAAGGTTATTATCATTATAATGTTCACAACAGTCAAATTCAAGTAACCCTGTAGGATACTAACACCTATGATAGTCATGAAAGATTGCATGAAATTATTTAAGCGATAAAATTGTTGATCCAGGTGGATATTGGTGGCCAGCCGCCTATTCCACTTGGACCCCCACCATTGTTTCTTTTAGTTTTTCAGTTTCCTTATTTGTAGCACAATTTACTATATTTGGTAGTTTTTCGGGTCTTGAACTTCCGAAGCTGATTTGAGGCCATAAACGATGTTTTCTTGGAAAATTGGGACCAACATGGGGCATTGACCAATGTTGGTCATTAAAAAGTTGTAATCCTTGGATAGATCATTCTAACAAGGTATTGTGCACATCAAACGATGATCATATGCCAAAGTTACAACACTGGGAAGTTGATGTACCAATTTACCCAAATGGAGCCCATAGTTTGGCGCTTCATCTCCTCGGGTTAGGTTTTTGGATGTTTAGGTTTTCCATTGTTTCTCAATAGTAAATAGGACTTTGAACCTCATTGCAACACATTTCAGAGGCATGTAGATGCCATATCTCTTATGAGAGATAAGCTACCATCGCCTGAGCTAGTCTTATTTCCATTTTGTTTGTAAGCATATTTTAGTATTTGATATTAATGAAATTAAGTGTTATTTTTACTACATCTTTGTATTTATAGTTATATCTGTAATTTGTTGCGTTCTTGTTTAAATCTAGATCAGTGGTATGAGATCGGTTTGCTCTTTCTCTATTTTTCTTTGCATGTCCCCAACAAGGTCAGGATATAAGGAGTTAGGGCTCAATCTAGTTGAACCTTTGCAAGATCAGCCTAAAAAACCCCCATGGATGATGAGGGGGCAGGAGATCCTGTCAAAATATTGCTCGAGGAGGCCCTCGAGAAACTAAGGAACGCGATGATGGATAACTTTACCCAGATCCTTCAATGGTTTCCCACCAGCGGTGCATCCACATCCAGCAGCAACTCTGGAGGCTCCAATCCTTTTAAGGTACAAGTTAACTTTGACATTCCCATATTTGAGGGCCAAGTAGATGTAGATGTCATAGATAAATGGTTAAATCTATTAGAAGGATATTTTTATGTTCATGATTTTTCCAGCCAAGAAAATATTACTTTTTCTCTTCTCAAAGCTGCGCCCCACATCAAGGATTGGTGGGAAACCTACTATGAGCAGAAGGATGAAAGTACAACCTCACATTTTTAGTCGCACCCACTTGGAACTTATTCCGCGATGCCATCAAGGAGCAATACTACCCTGTCATGAGCTATGAGGATAAATACATAAAGTGGACATTGCTACAGTAGGGAAGGGACCAAGATGTGCCATAATTTACCAATGTTTTTCATACCCTTCACATAAAGTTGGGTATGAAGGATTCTGAGAAAAATTTGGTACTCAAGTACCGTGGTTGCCTACACAGGTACATCTAGGACAAGATGGAGTTCCTGGAAATATCCTCGCTCGGCACGGCATATCGATACACTGTCAAGATCGAGCAAAAGTTTAAACAAAAGAAACGAGACTTTCGATCTATAAATCTAAAGCAAGGGAAAGGTGCCCCCAAATCACAGAACAAAGGACAGAGCCAAGGTGGGGCAACCCAGGGCATCCCACAAAAGCCGCAAGTAAAGAACAACACCACGAAGCCAAAGAAGGAAACGGGAAAGTGGTGTGAGTACCATAAGAGCTCCAACCACAACAAAAATGAGTGTTGGGCCAAGTAGTCATTGGTGGCCGCGTTGAAGGCTTCAAAATCAAATGCATGTTACAACTCTGACTCAGAACCTGACAAGGGGAATGACAAAGGGAAGTAGATTATTGATGCGGAGCCCAATGCCACCGTTGTTACCATGAAGATCTAGAAGGAGGAACCCAAAGATCTAGAGGAGGAGGAGTGCCTCTTCCACTCCCAGATGTGGGTAAAGGGTTCCCCACTAGAGTTCCTTTTCAATAGTGGGAACCAAAAGAACCTCATTTCGACAGAGGTCA
>Ga0068618_1000418_pt1 | contig 11707 bp, 12 predicted proteins | sample InSIn2SAF170_2_FD_77423 | JGI IMG/M metagenome (GOLD analysis project Ga0068618, IMG submission 77423) | Clean room microbial communities from NASA Spacecraft Assembly Facility at Jet Propulsion Laboratory, Pasadena, California, USA -... ...
CCCTTTCCTGCAACTTCAGTCTAGATTAAGGAAGAAGGCCGTTCCTGTTGTTCGGTTGTCTCCGGCACCATCACCTGCGTCTCCTATTGAGGTTCGACGCAAGGCTTGGCTCACAGCTATCCAAACAGTGTGGGTCCCTCAGCACAGCTTTATCCTCGAAGTGTCCGCCCTGGCGCTGAAGATGGTCAAATTAAGCACACGCAGGCTTATCGGCTGGCAAGGCTATGCTTTTCTCACAGGCATTACTAAGGAGCAGGAAGCTGCTAGAGTCAAGGCCTGGGAAATAGCGCTGGACGCTCAACTCACCGGTGGCGATGCTGAGATCAGTGTTAGCCGCCTCATCCTTACGATTATGGCTTCCGGGACTCTACCAGACACGCCAGCTCGTCTGATGTTGAAGGCGCTCCATATCAGGATCTTACTCTGGGAGGTCGCTCGGAAAGGCTACGGGACATGGTATCCACTCGAGGACTTCAGCAAGAATTGGGCGAAAAGTTTTTGGGTCGCGGCCCGTTGCGAGTTTAGACTCTTGCCGAAGAGCCAAGCAAAGGACCAGCTCCCGGACCATTTGGCTGCCCTGCTCGAGCTTGAATGCGACGACATTCTGATCGACAACATCATCCAGCGCGCCTACAATCTCGCCTGGAACAAGCCTAGTGCACAGAACACTTTCGCGGATGAAGCCATGGACGGGGTTGTGGAGGACTTCGCAATCGCTTCACCACTCGATGCGCTCGCTGCGTGGTGGTCAAGCTTGACGTTGCGTGCGACACTGGAGCTACACCTTGATACGAAAGACGAGGACTCAAATGATGGGGTAGAAGAGGGCGTTAAGATCGCCATACGCACCGCGCCACCTACGTCCGGATCGCACACTCGCGCACTGACTGCTAAAGCTCTTCTTTCCCCGAGCGATCGCAACGATAGCATTGCCGCAGCATTCAGTCTCGTGCCCAAGCAGGTGTCATCCGTCGCCGCACCCAGAATTCCAGGATCTTCTTCGGCATGGCCCATGAACCTAATAAGCGGCGGCCCTGTCCCAGCAGATCTCAAGCTAGCTCTCACATTCGCCAAATGCCTCGACCTTGTATCAACCGCCGACATCCACTCCGCTGGCTTCACAGCCAGCGCCGCGATGGTGAACGCACAAACGTGCATTCAACCTAGCCTTACCCTGCTTAGTTTTGTCGCTGCGTTGAACGTGCTAGACGTCTTCACAGACAAACCCGAGCTGCTCGCTCAGACCAAGCACGGCATTGAAGAGCTGACGTGCGCGATGCGCGTGTGGATCGGAGGTTCGGAAGGGCACAGAGTGGGAATTTCGGGGGAGACGAGGGGTGCGCTAGTGGAGAAATGCTTGGGTGTCGGAGTCGAGTTGGTAGGCATGAAGGAGGTTGACGAGGAGGATAGTGATGCTGGGTATGTCAGCCAGGAGGAGGGGTGGAAAGCTTGATGGTAGGTGGGTGCGTGTGTGGGCAATATCAATCAATTAAATTGGAAGTTTGGTAGGACTGGATGAAGATACCATCATTTTTTGGTAAAGAGATCCAGATTTTCTCGGATTAGGGGGACATCGAACTTGCTGAGGCGGCATCATGTTTCCTTGTAGGACTGACCACGCCATACTGAACCAACTCAAGATATCCAATATGTTTATAGTACTAGGCTAGATATACATTATACATGGCCAAACACAAACATCCAATTTTCCAAATACGTCTGTCCATTCCGTTGAGTTTGCTTCCCTGCCCGTTTTGGAACCTTTCTCGAGGCCGCCCTACAGCAATCACGTCGTCCATTTCAGCAGCCAACGTGCCATCCAGTATGAAGACGCGAGCTATGCGGACGCCCGTATGAACGAAGAACACTGAGGCGCGCGCACCCCCCCAAAGCTGTTCTACATGTATCGTGATGAGCCGAGAAAGGCGCTCGCTGCAGTTCCACATGATTTAAAATGGAGGCGTTCATGTCGCTGGCTTCACCACCGACCATGAGCAACCGCGCACCTACGCCCACAGCCTCTCGAGACAGCGTACTTCAGGGCTCCCGCAATTCCTCGACCATGGTCCGCATCAGGTTCTTGCGCGGCTCCTCGCGCTGTCCCCAGCCATCCGCCTACGGTTCATCAGTGCTAGGTTTCCCCTCGCTCTGAGCAGCCCCCTTGATGCTCCGTCAGAGCGAGCAGGACCTCGCTCGTACAAAACTCCCAGCTCTTCTCACCGTCTACTTCGCATTCTGCGCACGCGCAACGATCTAAACTCGCAGAGCTCCGACTGGTTCCGCAACAACAGCACAAACTCCAACACGACGCCCACCACGTGACCATCCACCATCACCAACGAGCCAAACGCAACCGCAACTATTCCTAGCTCGCGATGGCCATCACGCTGTATTTCCCAGCTCGCAGCCAACGCACCTCCCACGCCTCCAAGATGGCCGCTCGTGCACCGACCCCCTATCCGTCACCGCCCCTGAACCTGACGTCCTCGGTCGAGGACGACGAGATCTCGTTTCTGCGTCTCGACGACGCGTTCGCGTGCGATGAACCCGTGACGCAATGGCCGAGCAACGCGTCCACGGCTTCCCTGACGGACGCGGGCTTTGGCGAGCGGCTGCAGAGGGTCGTCGCTCGTTCGCGGACCGCGGGGCCAGGCAGGGGGACCGTGGGACGCGCTTTTCTGGTTCTGAAGCGGAAGGTCACGGACGCTCTCAGGGGGTTGCGCATGTAGATGTCTGGAGGACGAGGCGTTCAAAGGAAAGAAGGAGAGGCGAAGGCGGGGGAGGAGGATGGGGTGGTGCATGCTCCTGAAGGTGTCGTTCTTGTCTGCGCTTTGCGGATGGCTGTGCTTCGTTGTTGCTGTCCCTCGCAGTGTCCGCGATGCGGAGAAGCCGAGACGCGCAGGTCGAAAGGAAGGAACATGCGAGCGACCGAAGATGGAAGTGAAAAGGAAGCCGGTCGTATGCTTCGAGCGGAGCTGGGTGCCTATGCAATGGGTATTCGCAAGAGGTGAATCAGAATGTGTGCATGTTTGACTGCAGGCTGGCTGGCCTCGTCATACGGTAGATGGAAGACCCAAGTACTTATACTTCCCCACCTGTAGTTGTAATCGGAGTCTGTAGAAGTTTAGACACGGTTGTGCTTGCTCTATATCAACACCTCTCCATTCTACTATACACATACTTACATTCTCCGCGATATCAGCCAGCCTACCGAAACCGCTCACTCTTCTTCTTCTTGTAGGGCAACTTCTCAATCCTCTTAACCTTGTATTCCACATCCGCACCCTGCACGCCCGATCTCTCCATGACCTTCGCCGTATTCTCGTCCCAGTTACACCTAAACATCGTCGCGCCCACGGGCTTGAGGTGATACTTCGTTACCAGACTTCTCAGCCTGAATCCCTCACGCTCTGCAAACCTCTCCTTTGCTTGAGCCACATCGATGATCTTCCCGTCGTCTTGCTGCATTATAAAAACACTGATGCGGTGATACGGCGCGCCTTTCTGCGCAAAAGGTGGCAAGTAGCTGAAGACCTGATGCTCAGGCGAAAGCATACCAAGGTCAATGTCTCCCTCCGTCGGAGATATCTTCACATTGCACCACAACCCATGACTTCTATACTCAAACCCATCTTTCTCCACATCCGCCACGTCACTGTCCATAATGGCCACCGTCACCAACCTCTCCCCCTTGTCAAAGACCTGCACATTGAGCTTCGCTGGCGTTTCGGAAAGCGTAGAAGGCACCCAGTCACCGGGCTTGATGTCCCTACGACCAAAAGCGAGGGTGACGTCGGCGACGAGGTCAATGACGGGCAGGACGTCGGGGATAACGGCCATTTGTGTAATGCGCTGCTCGACGATTTTGCGGCGGTAGGAGCGCCATTTGCGGTCGGCGAGGAAGCGGTAAATGGGTTTGGACATGTCGCCTGAACAAACACAAAGCTCTGGATCAGCATTGCAATATAGCATGGCAACGCAGGAGTGAAGTGGAATTACCCAGTCCATCCTCGAATCGCTTCTTCACAATCGGATCGTTAACATCCGCATGAATCTTCAGCTCCTCCAGCGTGGCCTTCATACTCTTCAGCCTCTTCTCCTTGGTCATCAACGCCTTGGCTTTCCGGTCCTCATCCTGAAGGCCGGCTGTTACATCTTGTTCACTGAGCCGCTGGATGCGTCCGCGCTGCTGGTTAATCTTCTCGATCTTTTCTTCTCGATCTTTGGCGAGCACCTTCCGTGCTTCTTGGAAGCACTGGAATGGCAGTTGCTCGAATGGGATAGAGTCCTTGCCAATGGTCGCGCGGGCGGCGCGCAGGCGGCGGGAGCCGAAAGCGATGGATTTGCCTTTGAATTGGCCGACGGTGCCGGGGATGGACGTGCGTAGGTCGCCGCGTTTTGTCGTTTCATCCACCCGGACAGCCGAGGGCGATGGTGGTGGTGGAGGTGGATCGGACGGGGGCTGTTGGACGGGGGAGACGTCCTCGGGGAAGAGGATTGAGGTGGTGGAGGAGAAGGCGCGGAGAGAAGGCGTTTGGGGTGTGGCTTGCCTCGAGCATCTTAGACACAAAGTCAGTGGCCTCGAGGACCGCTGTATTGATGACATTGGTGCTGTCGGAAGTCGTCGAGAAGGTCGTGTGCAAAAGTTCAAGCTCTCGGGTCGTGCCAAGCGAACTTTCCTACGCCGCATCTCCCCCGAAGCCTTCCACAAACAACCATCACTGCACGCCGCAAACAGATACGATGGCATCTTCGAAGGGCTTTCTGGAGGCCTTCGGAAGTTTGTCGGTACAGTCGTCGCGCAATGGTATCTGCAAAGCGTGCCAGCAGGTACTATGCCTCCCAACTATCATCCTATCCATCAGGAGCTTACCGGTCTACAGCGATCAAGGCCACTACAAGCACGAACAATGGCTACCGTCGTTGCTCCTATCCCCACACGTACATCCGCCCTCGACATGCATCCAAAGCTTCCCCTACCTGCCGTGCCGTCCCACATCGCTCCCCAAACCGTCCTCACCACACTCCATTCTTTCCCAGCTCTAGAACCGCTAAAATACATCCACTACCCGACCACACACCTCGCCCTACCCCTGCGCCGCGACATCCTTCACCGCGCCATCATCTACGAAGGCGACGCCACTCGCTCAGGCACCGCCTCCACTAAATGGCGCTCCGAAGTCCACGGTTCGGGTCGCAAAATCCGTCCGCAAAAGGGTACCGGCAAAGCAAGGCTGGGGGATAAGAAGAGTCCGATGTTGAAGGGTGGTGGCAGGGCGTTCGGGCCCAAGCCGAGGGACTTTAGCACGGGGCTGCAGAAGAAGGTTTATGATCTGGCGTGGAGGACGGCGTTGAGTTATCGATGGAGGAGAGGGGAGTTGGTAGTGGTGGAAGATGGCGCGGACATCAGCAGTCCTGACAAATCTCTGATTGAGGAGATTTTTGCGCGGCACGGGTGGGGAAGGGAGGGGGGAAGGAGTTTGTTCATCACGGAGGAGGTGCGCGAGAACCTTTTCGAAGCATTGGAGGGAGCGGGGAAGCAGGGAAGGGCGCTGGAGGTGGAGGATGTTGATGTCAAGGATCTGTTGACAATGGGGAGGTTGGTGGTTGAGAGAGGGGCGTTGGACTGCATGTTGATAAAGCATCAGAGCGATCTTACTTCTCAGCCTAGGTCGGCGGCGCGGGTTTCTGCTGACGCTATCGAGAGTTCTGGGGGATTGCTTGGGGTGCACGAGGAGATATAGTGTGTGCATACAGAGGCCGGCTTCTTACAGTAGTGTATATCTCGGAGTGACTGAAATTATTTCGACTTGGCCGTCATATCTAGATCAGTCCGTCTGCACGCCTACAAATCTATGAAAGCCTTTGGATCTGAAACATCGGCCGACAGGTCAATTGTTAGACGAAGTCACACCTTAGAACCGTACTCACAACTCACTGACTCGTGAATAGACCAAGAAGATGTTCTGTCCGTCACCGCTTGAATTTCTCGACTCTCGTTCTATCCCGATGAACGGGACTGCTAGACCAATTGCCTGTTGACATTCGAACGCTTGGTACTCTCGAACGACCTAGCAGCTGGCATCAGTGTATTCTCATATATGGATTGGCGGTAATTTTGTAAAGCGTATGGATACTCTTGATTGCGGCCATATGCTGGTTGTCCTTCCTCTATGAGCCTAGCACTTCCACATGGTACGGAATAAAGTACCTTCTCTGAGCGGGACACGCTTGCTTATGGTAAAGCAATGGTGGATTACAAAACTTGAATAACGTGACTAGAAGTGCTTGCAGTCGCGGCATGTTCCGCCATCTACTCCCTTCGAACTTTACTTGTGCTTCGCAAAGCAAAACCTGACCATAATTGAGCAGACATTCACGGTACGGAAGATCCTGATCTTGAGGACGTAGCGTTGGTAGTGGATACAAGAGCAAGGACTTCCACAGCGATGGCAACATTGCTTGACCTTCCGCCAGAGCTCATATGCAACATTGCAGTCCACCTGCCCAAGGACGATGTGCACGCGCTGAGACTGACGAGTCGTCAGTTGGAGAGGGCTACGTTGTCGGACTTTGGCCATCGCTTCTTCCGCAAGAAAGGCTACATGCTCACAACTGACAGCCTCAGCGTCCTGGCACTTGTAGCTCGTCACAATGAGCTGCGCAAATATGTTCAGCATGTCTGGTTCAACCCGGACTGCTTCACGTTCCAGCGAGCGGATTGCATGTTCGACGAGCACCCCGATGTATCTCTCGCACACGGATCAAGCGAGCATGTCAAGTTCACTGCATTCATGGAGTGCCAAAAGGATCACGATTCGTATTTCCGCTGCTCAGCCGCAAGGCTGCAAACTGTGCTCGTGGGACTTTTCAGACAACTGCCTAACGTAGAGGTCGTTGGGATGCGGCGAAGCGAAGACCATAACCCCTGGGGCTGGAGCAGGTTGAGAGATGCTGTTGGTGAAGATCCAAGGGTGTTAGGAACTATACCTGATGAGATGATGGACGAACTTCAAAAGCCTACTTTGTTGTTCATCGCGATGATAAATTCATTGGCGGAGTCTGGAACCAAGCTCAAACGCATGTACACAGATGCTATCGAGCTAGACAATATCAAGCCTGACGTCCTCAGCAACGATGCACTTACAAAGGCTTGTAGCTCCCTCTGGTATCTGGAAGCGAACGTCACTAAAGGCTTGCTAAGCAAATGGGGTCGCGGTCGTGATGCTTACATCAGTTCGAGTGACCTTGCGCCAACCGATTTCGGCAACGGCCTGGTCCGTCTACTACAGGCATGCCCAAACTTGAAAGAGCTAGGCCTACAAGTCTTTCCAGACCGCAAGCAGAGTCACATGGTTCCGCCCGTTGCCCACAATCCAGAAACTTGGCGGCGGTCATACCAATTCCTTTGCCTAGGCACAACCGCCCTCAACGTTCGTCTAGTCTACTTGACCCGCGTCAAGCTCGAGAAGTTCACCGCATCACAATCGACGCTCCTCGCATTACTGAGTTCCTCATCAGCGAGCCTCCGCAGCCTCAAGCTTCGCGATATCCGCTTGCTAGGCGAAACACGCGCATTCCGTCCATGGCGAGCCGTGTTTGAGTTCCTACGAGACAGCTGTCCGCAGCTCGACTACGTCTTATTCAATCATCTCATGTACCAACTAGGCGGAATAAGCTTCGTGGAACATCCGCCGATGCCTCTTCCGCCTTCGGAGACTGATCCTACGACTGGTGCACCAAATCCACCGTTTAGCGATCCTCCTGGGAGTGACTTCTTCGGAGAGCATCACTACGTCGCGTTGGAGGTGAAGGGTAAGGGAGCTGTGCACGTTAAGCTTGCAGATATCGTTGAGCAGCACTGGTACCAGAAGCCGATCTTTGGTCATGCTATGGATGATGATTTGTGGCATACCGATACCAGTGACGAGGAATGGTAGCGGATGAGTAACAGTGTCATGTTATGACTGTTGACCACTATGCTCGATCCATCGATCAGAAGAGTATGGTCCTAGCGTCTTCACCTGGCCACGAGGAGAAAGCAGGAGTTGCGGAATTGGATCACTCCAGGTAGGATCAAAACATCGTACAATAGATCGATCTAAGGTCCGTACGTTGGTCTCAGGTAAAGGCGCGCTCATTCAGCAAACCTGGACCCGTCGGTACTTGACAAGAGTGTAACACGCAAGGCTCGAGGAGAACGTACGCCAGTCCATAGAGAGAATATGGAAAAGAGGTAACAGAGTCGACGACGTGAAGCGTCGCCAGATAAAACGCCTACCTTGAAGACCTACTCATGATGGATACATGTGGTACAACATCTTCTCATAAATCCGCCTTGCCAGCCAGCTGGACATTATCATTGCATGAAAAGCAATGGCAAGCTCATGCTACAAGTTTACAACCGGTTCCGCACAGAGAATAATCAGTCGTCGATTCGACGCCTCCGATACAAGGGGGTAGTAGGCTGCAAGTTCGATCGCATAGAGGCTGTTGATGGGGGCCAAAAGCTGTCTGTGTCTAGTACTTATCTGCTATAGAGCCTATCACAAAGCTTAGTGAAGCACAGGATATCGATGAAGGTTGAACTTGACCTAATGATCTGGTCGTGTTTGGACAATGATACAGTGAGTAGGACCGTGGGTGGTGTCAGAGTAAGGAGTACGCACAAGACGAATTTTGGAAGTGGAAGGAGTAGTATCGTTTATGTGGAGATAACACACTCCGAGATTTGTCCGTTCAGTCTTGTAACGTGACTTTCACGTAAGTCGTGCATCGATCTAGTAGAGTCGGTGGCACTTGGCCATCGTGCTCGTGATGCAGTTTCCATTTTCATTTGAGCTCGTCAAACTTAAGGCTACCTCGTCCCCTTCACTCATCCGCTCCAGAAGGCTCAGACCTCCCTCACATTGCACGCCCCGCCTTATGTCCTCAACCTTGCTTATACCGATCAATGCAATTCATAATATACAAACATGACTATCGAATGCAGTGAACGGGGTATCCATGAGCTATAAACTCCTCAAGCAACAGAGCAGACCTTCTAGAAAGTACAAGGCCGCACGTATTCGGTAAAATGCAATGCGCCCAGATATAATGCGGAGGATAACAAACGAGAGAAAGAAGGAAAGGAAAACCAAGAGTCCAGTCTCCGTATGCGTCGTTCCAGATGAGCTATGTTAGGAAGGTCTGGAGAATCTTCGGTATGCGGCGTCGGCAAGACGTACTAGGTATCACTGCCAGCTCTTTTTCCACCAGGGTGATTCTCGAGAATGCCAAGGAGTTCTAGGCACTCGTAATCAATCCTCCCAAATAGTCTCCAAATCCAGATCTCCCCTCTTCTCCGCCCCGCAGACACTCCACCTCTTCTTTTTATCACTCCTCAGTCCAAAGCCCAATCCTACACTGCCACCAAAACTCCTGCCGCGTGGGTCATCATGACTGTTACGCCTCGTTCCACCCGACGTTGAGTCGTCTCCCCTCCTCAAACGATCAAGCTTATCCTCCTCTGTAGCTGCTTCCTCGGCATCGGGGGTGTCAGGAATGGTCTCCAAAGAAGAGATACTTGGGGAGCGCGAGCGCATCGATGTAGGAGTCGAGGGCACGGATGACGAGGAGAAGGAACGTGTGTAGTGCAGTTCATTGGGGAACGCCTCGTTAAAGCGGGTTGCTGAAAGGTTGGGTGAGGACTGGCTTGATGTGGTGGACGAAGAACTCGAGGTTCCGAACGCGGGGGGCGCAACCGAGGAGACATGGTGCAACGGCGACGTTGGACGTCGTCGCAACTGCCGCGGGAATGTATTGTTGGCGGATGCAGGAGGTAAACCTGGAGCGCGTTCGGCGCCGCCGCTGCGGGGCGTGAGGTCGAGCTCCGCATCTTCGGATATGCTTGTGATGTCAAGGAAGTTGACTGGAGAGTAGGGCAGTCGCTCACGATCTTCTGGTACGGGCTTGATGGGGCTATGTGTGCGCGCAGGGGAGCGGAGCGGGCTGGATGAGCGGGCTGCGGGGATGGTGCCCAGGTAGCTTGGTGAGGAATGGGCTCGTCGCATTGAGGGCGCGGAGAGAAAGTTTGAGGCTGAATGTGAGCGCTGTTGGCTTCTGAAACCTGAACTCGGCGACGGCGTCCGACTATGCTGTGGACGTTCAGGTAGGGGAAAAGCGGGAGCTTCGGGGTGCGTCATGCTTCGAATGGTGTAGGGTCGAGGATGGCTGATTTGGAGATGCTGTTCTCCCGGTTCAACATCCGGCGTACCGAGTTCTCTCATGTTGCCAGAAACGTCGCTTTTGGCGGCTGGGGTCTCGTTTAGCTCCTGTATGGACCGGAGTGGGAGGGAGGAGGGCGCCGAGTCGCGTGTAGGAGATGCCTGTCTCATTGTGGCGGGGTCTTGGATGTGGGGAAGGGTAGAGTCAATAGTGACATGTTCTGCGCGTTCGCCTATGTTTCGGTAGGAGTAGTTCATGCAGTTTGGATGGGTTGAGGTCGTATGTCCTGGATAGAAGCAGCATAAGGAAGGGATGCTGGACGCAGAAAGTACTTCTTTTCACCACAGATAACCCTGGGAAACCTTCTCAGGAGAGAAATTTCCTCAGGAGCTTCCAGCTACTACAGGAACAGACCGCGCGCCCCGAAGACACAGTGCAAAGCTGAAGTGTCCTCCGTTTGTCGTCCACCCTGCAAGGCTGTTGCGCGCAAGCCGAGGCGTTCCGTCATTCGACTAGTCCAACTTCGCTTAATCATCAGCTCACCCGAGGGATCACGTGACAAGTCATAACCATGTGTAGGCATTATGCCAGAAGCATTCACGAAGCCGCGGTCTGGAGACTCTTGACCTGTGACACTCATATCTTACGATCCAACCTTCTCAGTCTTCGGGAGCTACCAGCAGACGACTTCACAATGAACTTGATGCCGAGCCTTCCAATCAATCAATCAATCTTGGAGCCGTGGTGAGGCCCATCTGTCACATGCAGGGAGGGGGCGGCTGTCATTATTCGTTGGCTATTATGAACAGTCGGGCACAATGATAGGACGCTGTTCACACAAATGGACTACAAGGCTTGTAAGGATTGAGCATTTTCGTTTCTATTTGGTTGGTAAGGAGTGACTGTGCTGTCTGAATTTTCACGTAAAATCAAAACATAATCTCAATGCATACATTCTGTGCCCTCCCTGGCTCAACCCAGGCATACCATCTAGGAGTAGAGGCTGAGGAAAGCTATCGTCGCTGTAGAGGAGCTTTGCGACAGAAAGGGGCTCTATAGCTGCGCTAGACTCCTGGCACCGAAGGTTGGGCTTCAGCACTAGGCGGTGTTTGGTCAGTCCTAACAAAGACTTCTTCCCAGTTTCCTTGGCTTGGTCGCTTGTTTTTTTTGGCTCTTCCATATCGAAGAACTAAAACCCTGATATGGCTCGGGGGCTTGCGTAGCGCCTAACAAGATGCAAATGTTGGGCTCTCCGGTATCTCATCCTTCGGCGTGGCTCTCGTACAGGCAGTAGACCCACACTAAAGAGGTAGGCTGGGGTCGAGAAGACCATGGAGGTCATTGTGAATCCATCGCATACCATGCAAACTGTGTTCCAAACCATCAGTCATATTCTTTCATGCCGACCTGGCTGGCGAAAGCGGTCGAGATGCTACGAGCATCGTCGTCTGTTTCCAGCCCGCCGTTAGCACCACGGACGTAATGCCCACGACCAGCACCC
>Ga0068618_1000419_pt1 | contig 11697 bp, 7 predicted proteins | sample InSIn2SAF170_2_FD_77423 | JGI IMG/M metagenome (GOLD analysis project Ga0068618, IMG submission 77423) | Clean room microbial communities from NASA Spacecraft Assembly Facility at Jet Propulsion Laboratory, Pasadena, California, USA -... ...
CGTTCCACACCGTCCTCCATCGTTTCCTGATCTCTGCTCTTCCTAACAGCTCTTCCCTGTCCCTCTCGTGCTTGCAGATACCATCTCAAAGACGTCATCGTGGGCAAAATCTACTTTCTCCTCGTCCGAATCAAAATTAAACACATGGAACTCTCCATCATCCGTCGAGAAACAACCGGAGCAGCACCAAATCAATATAACGAATCCGAGACCATCACCAAGTTCGAAATCATGGACGGCGCCCCAGTTCGCGGAGAGACGATTCCAATCAGGCTGTTCTTGGGAGGATTCGAATTGACACCAACGTTCAGGGATGTCAACAAGAAGTTCAGCACAAGGTATTATTTGAATTTGGTACTCATCGATGAGGAGAATAGGAGGTACTTCAAGCAGCAGGAGATCACCGTCTTCAGGATTCCGGAGAACTAGATGCGCAGCGAAATCGATGTCATACCCTCGTACGAATCGGATCTTGCATCTATCTTGATCTCTACAAGCCTTGGAGTGTGGTGTGTTGTGCGTCACGTGAGGCATTCGGGTCCCGGAAAGGGCCGTGCTCTGGTGAAGCTATAGTGAGAGGGAGTCTGTCAAAGCGGGTCGAGCGCACGGTATTGGGCGAAAAGTTGGCACAGACCGCCCGTATTCGGTCGATGAAGGTGTTGTTCGCACGCTTCATAATCCTTTGTTTCGTATCGGAGGGCGATAACTTAGCGCCCAAGTGCAGGAACAACCCCGTTGAGACGCTGTCAACACAGTTCCACTCTTTTGCGCACTCTGCAGCGACAAGAAATCAATTTTCACCACAACAAAGGCTCGAGCATGTGTATCTTCATTGTTCACGGCAAAAGATATCTTTTGTTTCAAGTAAGACGATGGTCGAGCCCCGAATCTGCGACATTGAGCCTTGATACAGCCTGCGTCTGAGTGCAGATGTGGGATGCAGCTATGAGCACGCACCCTTGTACCTTCGAATTGAGTGTGGCTTGGTCGTTTGTGCTTCCGGCTTGTCGGATCTGTGACATCCTTCGGTGGGGAAGAAGACAGTCTGGCAGCAACATCATGCAAATCACAGGATCTGATCGCTGGGAAGTTTCACCACAGGCTCGAACCTCGTCTACTATATCTGCATTTAGGATGCTTCGTTGTTTGCAGTGGCTGGTGCTTTGTTGAATGCGGTCGAGCTGAAAGCAGGCACAAGCTTAGTGTCCTTGGCTTGGACATGAAGCCCCTGCTCTGCATCGAGCTGGACAGAGTATATATGGTCCAACTCGGTTTATTGCAGCGCCGTGGCTTCTTTTCTTCCAAATGTCATCATTCTTGCTCGGAAGAGATCCATAAACCTCGCTCACCGTCCGAGATACACCATCAGCACTGTTAAAGGTCATTCAGCCCTGCCATTCCAGTCGCCAACATGACAATCCCACCTCGGTCCCCTCTCCATCTTCCTCACGCTGAAAAAGGAACCAACCTCACCATTTCTGTCTCGCCGGACTCTCCTCTCCTCTTCAAACGTCTCCCTGAACTCTGCCTGACTCCAACTTCAACATGTAGTACTCCATCCCCCGGTCTGCCGTCTCCACAGCTTTACAGCCCTTTGACAATGTTGTTCGAAGGCATCATTGCAGACTCAGCATGTACTCATTACATCCAACGTGCAAGTAGCAACTTTCCATACAGTCCACTTCCGTCTCCTGGCGTCCATGCTGGTCTACCCTCTGCTTGCAGCGTCTCCTCATCAGAAGCAAGTACTATCGTTCCAGCTCGTCGCATGCCACCGGGTGACACAGGAGCGGAGAACTGGGTAGTCGAAGATATAGAACAGGCACTGGAGGAGCTCATACAGCAGAACACGCCGTCAAAGCCTAGTTCCAACTTGCCTTTACCCGAAGCAAGTTGGCTGGAGAGACCACAGAGGAGATGCACAGAGAAAGTACGGGAGACGATGAATAACGACACGTTCTCGACCCTGACTATGCCAGGCGGTGGATCTTTGTTCGAGCCACTGATGTCGGAAAGCTCGAATCCGTTCTTCAACTCTCCCCTTCTCCAAGCATGCACTCTTGGGTTGTTCCACGCATCACCGGCCCCGGTTCAAAGGGGTCCCGTACCTGAAAGGCCACCTCGACCATCCCACTGTTCGGCAACACTCGAGGATCTTACACCGTTCACTATTTCTGCCAAGGACCTAGCAACAACTGCACCGACCTTGCGCAGCATTCGCAAAGCTCCTGCAGAATACCTGAAAGATCATCGCCGAAGTAGCAGCGTTCGTACTCTGGATACATTTGGGGTCCCCGATCCAATCGCGGGGCTCAAAGTTGACGCTGCTCCTGATGGTCTCAAAGTGGCTGTGAAAGAGGAGGATAATGCGAGCATCATCAGCATCGCAACGTTTGTTTCTGCGCGATCGAGTAGTTCTTCACTGCACCAGCGGCAGGAAGAAAAAGAGGATGTTCCGATTTACCCAAAAGCTCCATCAACAAAGATAGCTTTTCCCACCCTCCCCCCACCCGCTTCTATCGAACCGGTAGAACCAAGGCCCCGACAACAATCCAGACCAGTAAAAGTAGTCAAACGCTACCCTCCCTCTTCCTCTCGCTCTCCATCCTCACCTCCTAAGCCACTCGATCTTCCTCAACGCCACCCCATCAACGATCAACAGCCGCAAGTTAAAGGAAAGCCTTCACTCCTCCGAAAACTCAGCCTTACCGTCCTCAAGAAATCACCAAAAGCAGAAGCAACGGGACCAACAGACTACAGCAGGCCCCCACGTTTCTCCTCCACGCTACCGGGCATCACAGTCACACCTTTTCCAATCACCATCGTTCCACCCATTGCTGAAGCTGAGCCGAAATTGACTCGCAAAACAAGCTTCTCCCGCTCCTCAGCCTCACCCTCCGCACCGAACGGAACCCATTTAGGCAATAGCTTGGCCAGAGTTCGAAGCACATCTTTCTCCCGCACCATCTCACCCACACCTCTTGCCGTTACTACTCCAAGATACCGCTCAACATCAGATCTGCATTCACAATTCATCCGTTCCACCCGCTGTCCCTCGTTTAGCAATTCACATCCGCCTCGTTCAGCTTCTTCTTTCAACCATCACTCGCCTATCGTCCGCAAATCTTCACTCAAACGAACCCCCTCTCGCAGCAGCTCCATCAGCAGAACACCAGGAACACCACAACGTAAAACCAACAGATCCAAAATCGTCGACAGTGCTTCTGCATGTGTAAGTGCGAGGAAGGTAACGTTTGGAGAAGTAACCACGAGTCGCATCTCACGTGCTTCATTGGATGAGGAGACGGTGGAGTTTTTGGTCGATACAAGTGACGATCGGGATATTTGCGAGGCGGCACGGCTGAACGGAATCAGAGCGGAGAAAAAGGACGAGAGCAAGGACAAGAGAGAGGAGAAGAGGAAAGACGAAGGTGTGAAAGATTCTTACATGTCGTCATCATTGCGGGGTCTTGCATTTCAAATGCCTCAATTCTCGATGCCTTGGGGTCGGAGGTCATGAAAATTCCCCATTGAGTTCTTGGACTTGTTCTTGATCCGTCGTTACAATTCGCTCGCAAAAGGAAGTCTAGTGCCGGTCACTCAAATGTAGAAAGCTTCCTCACTCGTCACTATCTTTACTCGAATCACAACAGTCGTTCTTCATCCTTGCAGTTGCAATAACATTTACTCTCAATCAAGTGAGAAAGTGAGATCAGTACCGCCTTATAGCGCCCTCAGCACCAGCAATAACCACCCTCTCTTTCCTATCCAACCCTATCCAACTCGTCTGATCGCAATCCCATCCTGCATATTCGCACACAACCTTTGGCGCAGTCCCGCTCCACACATCCTCCTGCTCCATCTCATTCCCAACCTCGAGTGCTGCACGATACGGCAACCCATCCTGCGTAGCAACCAGCACCTCCAACCCTTTCCCACCCCGCACAAGCCTAAGCGAATTCACTTCGGCATTGTTCCTTCTCCAACCCGTCACTAGACCCTTCGGCACCTCCGCACCCTCAGTTTTGGTAGAGGAAGTAGCACGAACATCCCAAACACTAACAATCCCACTCGCTGTACCCGTGACCACCGTATGACCCTTAACATCGATCGCTGTAACGCCCGCAGTAGGAGCTTGCGTCCAAAGATCGGACGCAGAGGGAGCCTGACCTGGCGGAAAAGCGTATTTTTGAGCCGTGACGTTCGCTACAGCAGTCCTTAGGTCGAACTTTTGCCATCCACCGCTAGCCAATCCAACCACAAATTCCTCCTCTTCTCCCCCTTCTACCCTCTTGTCCAAGCTTAAGCAATTAACAGCCGAGTATCTGTCACTTCCAAACATTCGAATCTTCTGCCCTGCCCCCACATCCCATAATCTTACCGAACCATCCGCTCCACCAGAAAGAACTGTTCTCCCTCTCCCAACAATCCCAGCAGCTAGAACCGCCCTTTTATGCCCTTCGAGCGTGCGTGGATTATCACCTGTGAACGGATCCCAAATCCTCACTGTCAGATCTGAAGAGGTGGAAAGAACGACTCGGTTGGAAGGGAAGAATTTGACAAAGCGGATATCGCCTACATGACCTTTGAGAGCTGTTTTCTTCCCCGACCTGGCTTTGGCAGAGTTGACGTGCATCCGGATTCGTGCTTCAATATCCCATTTCTTCTCTTCCGGATCCTGAGCATCCCCGGTGAGGATGGCTTTTTCTTCGGAGGTAAGGGTTTCGATAGCAGCTGCTCGAGCAGAATCAGCATCGAATTCGTTCAACCTTCCAGTATATAGTGCACCTTCAGATCCACCAGCTACGAACATATCCACCTCCTCCTCACCCTCCCCTAATGAGATATCAAAAGCATCAATCGTCGGATAATTCGTGTAGTTGTCGTTTACCTTGGACGTTGCCACCGTAGGTAAGAATTTGGTTACTGTCTTTCTCGCGAACCGAACTTGCACTCCCGAATCGAGCTCTATACTCGATTGCAACCTCCTCGCTGATCTACTTGCCCCCTGTTCTTCCTCCTGGTTCTGACCCGGAACAACCTCAGCAGGATCATCAGTGCTCGCATCCTGAACCAACTCGAAATCCAACCATCTTCCCTTCACCCTCCTCACTTGCAACCCGTTTGTTGGCCCGCCACTTGCCTCAATCCCATCAATCTTTACTCCACCTTGCGTATCCACACTCTTCCCATCATCCTTCGTTTGTTGGAGAGCAAGCTTGACATGGACAGAAGAAGAAGGTGCATTGGAAGCGTAGTATGAGAGCCAAACTTTTTCACCCGCAATGGTGGAAGATGAAATGTCGGAGAAAACCTCAGGGATATTCGGCTGAATGGAAATGTACGGTATCGCTGCCATGATGAGCCGCTTTGCGCTGAAGGAATAGACGAGATGATGAGTATAGGAAGGGAAGATGATGTAAGTGGAAAGCGTTAAGTTATAAAGCCGCGTCAGTGCGCTTTGCAGCTGAGAATTGCGGAATTCGGAACAGGAACAAGGAGAAGAGTGGAGTTGAACCGTGCATAAGGGTCCCTCCTCCTTCCCAAGCTGCTTGTCCTCCCTTCCACTCTTCGATCTAGTCATACATTCATTCTTCTCAATGACACAGACATCACCAGTACAATGTTGAGCTGGTCCAGGTTTATACGGTTCCGCGGAATTAAAGGGAATGCGAGTGAAAAACGTGGTCTACTTGTGCGTCTTAGGCCCCTTATAGGCCAACACAACAACATCTCCCTCCCTCCTCGCATCCTCATGTTTCACCGTGTTCCAATACCTTCCTACCTCCCTATACCCTTTCAAACTCAGCAGATTCTTCAAAGTCCTCGTATGCCCCACCTTCCTCGTTCCCTCCTTCAACAGTGCATCAAAAACAACCAAATGACTTGGCCAAGAATGTCTCCATCCCTTATCCCATACATTCTCCCCTCCTCTCTCCGCTCCCTCCCCTAGTTCCGGAGAAGCAGGGTACCTCGTGTCAACATTATACGGCATCCTCTCGACCAAATACTTTATCGGATCATGGTAGAAGAAATCGCTTTGATCCCAGTACTCCGTCTCCTTCTCCCTCTGCGTCATTTCTGACCGCGCAGGCGGAGGAGGACACTGAATAAACCAACTTCTCTCCACCAACTCTTTATCGTGCAGATGCGTCGCCCAAGGTGTACTGTGACAAGGCATTAAAAAACCTAGGTTGTGGATACGACCAAAACCACCACCAAATTCTGGTTCTTCTGTAAGAGGTTGCAATTGCTGCTGACGATAAATCCTACCGAGTTCGTAAGGGATTTGTTCCTGTGCAACGCCATGCACACTCGTGAGGTAGATAGCGAAAACGGGCTGCAGCGTCAACAACACACCTCGAAGCCAGAGGGGAAGACTATTCAGCGCTGTCCAGAGCTTTCTCCCTACCCCAGCCTCCGTCTGATGCTCCATATGACCTGTTGATGTATTGCCGCGGTAAGAAACCGCCAATCCACTCCCCGCCAGCACACTTAATGCAGGCAACAAAGGTTGCAAGAACCTAAACTCCTTATGTCCCAACAAACTATACACTCCCATCGTCACCAATACCAACTTTGCCAACGACTTTTTCTCCTCCACTCCCCTTCTCCGTTTTCCCCCTTCTTTCTCTGCCTGTAGCGAGTGTACGAGACCAAAAACAACCGCAGGCAACCAAACCGTACACATCACGGGCAATCCCTGAGTCCAGTACCAATGCCATGGATTGGCACCATAGAAGATGCTCAGGTTTGAGACCACGTTTTTGTGTAAGAACGCCACCAAGCTTAATGCTGGTAGGAGCGGTCTGTTGTGAGGATATGCGTTGGAGTGATAATCGTAGGTCGTATCGACGATAAGCGCAAAGGTGAGGGCGGTGGAAGCGATGAAAAAGAGACTTCGGAGGAGAGAGACTGTCTCGCCGATGATTTCTAGTGTTGGGAGCAGCGATTTCTCCCCTTCCCCTCCTCCAATCTTGTTCGTTTGGGTGGAGTTGGAGGGTTCTGCTCGAAGACATCTCAGCTGCCGGAAGAAGAGCTCGGCAATGATGTAGACCCAAAGTACCCCATTCGTAGGCCGGAGAAGACATGCACCAGCAGCCAACCATAAACTCTTTCTCAGCGTCCGATCGTACACTGCCCTGACCAACAGCTTTTTTTCAAATTGCTTGTCTTCTTTCGACTGCCAATCTCCCACATGCCCTCCTTCCAACCCTTTCAGCTTCGCCAGCTCCTCCTTCGTTGCGAATAACCCAAAGTCAAACCCTCCGCGGAAGAAAGGTTTGTAAGGCCAATAAAACAATGCAGCAGCCGTAACCGCCGCCTCGGTACAATTGCTAAACGTTCTCGTCGCCGTATAAACCGCATACAGACTACTCAACCCCACCAAGGTTGCAAACCACGCCACTTTCTCCCCTCCAACCCTATGCGCCAGTCTGAAAGTATACCAATCTCCTATCGCAGCCACCACCGCTTGCTGCAGCCTTGGGAACAACACTAACAAAGATGTCTTATCCAACTTTGTCAGTTTCAGCAATGCATACCCGGGAACGAACAACAGCGGATGTAAGATAGACCGCACCGGTCCATTCAACAGATTATGAGTTGCCGCGGTGACCCATGATGTATTAGGGGCAAGGGAGGAATGAGGATTGGTAGACCACTCCCAACTTTTAAACCCATAGCCAAAGACAAGTCGATGCGCTAGTTCGGTTGTTTGATAGTGTTCGTCTGGTTGAAAGAATGTTCGTGTTAGTAGGGCGTTGATTAGACGGAAGATGAGGAGAAAGATAAAGAGCGAGCGGAGCTGAACTGCTGACGGTGGTGGTGGGGGTTGAGATGATGCTGATGGTGGTAGTGTCTGCGAGGGATGGGAATGGCGTGATGATGGTGAAGTTGCTTGCGAGCGGTTCCGCAGCTCCATAGTGGAGTGGAGAGCTATTGACTGGCTGAGTCAGTGGTTGAGCAGAGGAAATCGAAGGAAGGACGAGGTAGGAAGGAAAGATGCGAAAAGTGTTGGTCTGTCGAACCTCCACTCCAACACGGCGACCCTCGAAACGCGGGTTTCGAGGTGTTGGTTTCGAGGTTTCGCGCATCGGTTCTTCCTCTACGAAGCAAGCGACCAACGCCTTCTCGATCTTTTGACATCAACAGCATCACAGCGTCTCATTCACACTGCCAAATCTTGATCTCGAAAAGATGTCACACTGAATATTCACGTAAAACTTAATCGCAAACTTGGCTAACTTGGCTGGATTCATAGCGTCTAAGTGAACTACGCCCTCCGCCGTCGAATATAATCACGAACAGGCTCATTCCCCGCTTCATCAACAAAGAACCTTCTCTTACCCTCATCCTCCCACACCAACACACCCAACTGTTTCGCATAGTTCCTGACCTCGTCAAAGTCAAACTGACTTGTGAAATCCGTAAACAACGAACCCAGGTTCTGCACCACCCTGTTCTTCTCTCTTTCCCATAACCTGATTTGATCCGACACCGTCACTGGCAAGAGTGGGTCGTTACGATGCATCTGAACATGCGCATGATGAGAGAGATACGTAATGATCTGTTCTGCTGTAATCCCATTCGCCAATGCTGATTTGACCGAATCTCGTGTGATCGACCCAACAACGAGGTTGGGAAACCTTGCTTTGATCGTCACAAACAGCGACAGAACAGCTACTCGGAGAGGATTGGAGGTGTAAGCATAGAGTCGATAGTTGGTTTCAAGGATAATGTAGCCTCGTTCTTCTTGTTCTGTGCCGTTGCTGGATAGAAGTGGGATCGCTGCGGATGATGTGAGAGTTGTAGCTAGACGAGTAGGGTAAAAGCGTCGACTGGATGCTTTGCGTTGATAGACCAATCCATAATCACGAAAGTCTTCCAACATGTGCAGTTGCGTCTCTGGAAGCTCTTCGGTCGAGTAATCCCTTCCGAGCTCCAAACTGCCCAACATGAACAGAAATGCCAATACTTCGACCAAGTCCATGTTCCTTTCCTCTGCCATATCTAGGTACTGCAACAAAAGATCCCACAACTGCGTGTTAACGTCTTCCAACAAGAATTGAAACCCTCTACTTGTGATATTCAACCCACCGCTCCCCGACCCAGAACTCGACCTCGGCTGCATTAAGTTACTCCTCCTCAACAGATACAGCACCGGTTCTCTGGGCGTTGACGAGTTATCACTACCCACCATATAATGTAAAATCGTCTCCCATTTCGTCCTCGCGTATTGGTCCAAAAACGCCACATCCACCGCGTTCTTATCCTCCGTATCACACGGAACACCAAAAGACCTATGCTTTCCTCCACCCGTCAACGCCCGCCTCATCCCTTCCGTAAACACCGCGTTCAGCAACAAGATCTGCTTTCCCCCCGTCGACTTGAGCTGAACAATCGACAAGCGGGAAAGCTTGTCTACAGCCGCATCAAAGTCCTTCCTCGCCTCCTTCTTGATCCATGCGAGAAAGTCATCTGCTGCTAGTGGAACGTCGAGAAAAAGCATGTGCATAATGAGTTGGCGTGCCATCATAGGCAGAAGACGAAAGATGGCAAGACATGATGCTGGTTTCTCGTATAGTCGGATGAGAACGGAACGTGGTTGACGGTCGAAAAAGTCATCGATGGTTTCTGCGCCAATGCCGGCTGCTCGGGAATGGTCGGAAATGGAGAGGGCGGCGTTGGAGTTGCCTTTGGAGGTCGAGGTGACGCCTTGGCCCGGGCCAGGGGTGTGTCTTTGACTGGACATCGCGGTCGATCACAGGCGAATGTTGGGTACCGAGGCTGGACACGCTTCAGGACTGCATTACGTTTCCTGAGATTAAGGTTCGTTGAATTCGTAGGGGGCGAGGTGCAGACTAGGATCGTGATCGTATCGAAGAAGGATGTCATGGTCTCGGCTGAGCCCCAAAACGCCTCCACACACTGCGCACTCGAGTTCCGATTTCCGAGCCACTCTCCACAAGCTTGGAATTGAATGAGACTGAAACCCAACTAGCAAGCGATGACAATTGTGGTCATTCAATTCCTAATTTGCTCCTGTTGCGGAGGCATGGCTGGAAGAAAATTTGTGGAACCCTTCCAAGGTACGAGGACCTTTCCTACCTTGTTTCTACTCTCAACATCACCACCTTCCACTTCTCCCAGAGCCAACGGCGAACGCCATCAGCAAAGATGGCAGCCTTCAGCACCACAGATGAGGCGGTTCTCACAGCTCCACTCGAACTCAACCCTCTTGCTCAACAGAATAGCGCTGCTTCAAGTTCGAGAAGGAAGGTGTTTGGTTGCATTCCTCTCCCCTCCTCCTCGTCGATCTCTTCGGTGCCAGCACACAAGCGCACCAACAGCGACCAAGAATCTCAACCCCTCAACAACGACGACCAAGACCTCGAATCGGCCGGTCTCACTCCTTTCCTCCTCAAGCTCGGTGAAGGTCTCGAACCCGTCAGCACTTCGCGTCTCTACATCTCTGCTCTTACTATCGGATTGAGCTACTTTATCGGCGGTATCATCCCTCTGCTTCCTTACATGTTTGTCGAGCAGGCTAGCAAGGCTTTGTTCTTGTCCGTGGTGATCACGGGCCTGATCCTGCTGATCTTTGGTGTGGTCAAGCAGAGAGTCACTGGTGGAGAAGGTGGTGTCAAGGGTTATGCGTACGGTGCCGTGTCGACGCTGGCTGTGGGTGGTTTGGCTGCTGGAGCGTCGTGGTTGATTGTTGGCTTGTTGGAGGGTGGAGGTGATGGGCACATCTGAGGTACATCACCTTGATTTGGTCGTCGTCGTTGAAAACATTGTTGAACACAGTAGTATACTCGGTTGTTTTGGTGAATGCACATTGCTCCGTTTTTGTCACGCATTTAAAGGTTTGGGACTGTGCTTCCGGTGATGTTAGTGTTACATGATGTCTCCTTCTCCACCGGCATCCTTGTATCCTTTCGCAATACCTTCTCTTCCTTCTTCAAGTTGACTCGGTTCGTCCATTCCCAATCTCTGCTCTAACCCTTTCCACCCTCTTTTGTTAAGGTGAGCAATTGAAGCGGTCTCCAGTACAGTTGTGAGCTCGCCTGTCGTCGGGTTTTGGACTACGACTGAGTCTTCTGCGTTTGCTGCTATGTTGGCGAGTTGGAGTGCTTGTTCTGTTGAACCTGCAACCGAGGTGGGGTTGGAATTGGAAGTCGAGTTGTTGTTGAACTTTTGTCGATGAACGTATGTGCCACTGATGAGGGAGAAATGAGGTCGATCGTCATCCTCTTCCTCTTCCTCTTCCTCTTCCTCTTCCTCGCCTTCGTCTTGTGTCTCGGCAGCATCATGAACATTGAGCTCCTCAGCCTTCTTAGCCAGCCCATCAACTTCATAATCAGCGGGAACTAGCTTTTCCAAATCCAGCACATACTTCCCACTCCACTCTACACCTTCTTCACCTCGTTCCATCCTTTCTGCCGCCTTTACTGCCAACTCCATTTCAAACGGCGTCACGATAGGCTTATAGAACTCTTTACTATCCACCAGTGTGTTCTCGGGACAGGCTACTAGTACGAACACATCGATTTCTTGAAAGTTGGCCAATTTGGCAGGGTTAAGTTTTCCAACAGAAATCGTGTATACTTTTCGTCCACTCTTCTTGCCTGTAAGCAGTCCGCGGAGATACTTCAGAAGTGGCAAATAGGAGTGCACGCCAAGGGTGCCAACGAG
>Ga0068618_1000420_pt1 | contig 11696 bp, 15 predicted proteins | sample InSIn2SAF170_2_FD_77423 | JGI IMG/M metagenome (GOLD analysis project Ga0068618, IMG submission 77423) | Clean room microbial communities from NASA Spacecraft Assembly Facility at Jet Propulsion Laboratory, Pasadena, California, USA -... ...
AACACTTTATAGCCTATTACGTAATGCCAGAATTTGTTTATTGCATGTACTACAACTAACATCTCTTTTTTTGTGACTGTGTAGTTCAATTCTGCTGGTATTAAGTTTTTACTTATGAAGATAATGTATTGTATTGAATCTTATTACAGGTCTCCTCCTAGATTGAAAGAACTTCAGATCCTCATGATAAAGCATTTCACCCGACATCAAAAAAGATTAACGACCTCATGCTTTAGGGGGAAACTGTTATAGACATTTTTGGGCACTGCAACCCCAAGCATAAAATGTCCATAAACCAAGGGCTCCTAAGTCCCTAAAAGTGTTGTTCCAACCCCTAAAGGAACAAGGTCAACTGATTACAGCTTCTCCCAGAAGTTCTCCATGAAAAACTACTCAGAACTGGTCAAAACAGGATCATTTCACCTGCTCCATAGCAAAGTGCATTGCATCTCACCTAAATACACTCAGTGGGTGCGTTGCATTTCAAAAATCCCTTCTATGGGGTGCAATGGGCGAGAAGAGACAAATGGCAGTGTCAATCCACGAGGTGGAGAAGCATGGAATCTTCCAGAAACTTCTCCTGTGACACTTGCCTCTCTGAATTCGACCAAGGATGAGTAAGAGGTCATTAATCTCCAAGTGGAAGAAAGAAATATCAGAGGAAGGACACTAATCAAATCACAAGCTGACTCATCTCCCTTACAGATATCTATATATGGATCCCTCATCCTAGAGATCCGGAGGCTGGAATTTTGCATCTTGTAAGGAATTGTTGTTGGTTTCTCAAGGTAACATCATAGTGTTGGGTGATCTAAGCTTTGCATGAGGTGAAGAAGGGCTTACTTGCTGAGAGGATGATGCTGGGTCAGAACAACTAGTTGTAACTCTCTTGGCTCTTTCTTGATTATCAATAAAGTTTTTCATGTTTTCCTCCATACTCTTGTGTAATCTATATTTTGTGCATTTGTATGGTCAATTTACATCTGATCCTAGATTGTTTATGATAATAGATCCATGTTCTTGTATAGTGTTATGTTGCTTTGATTCTACAGGTACTCTGTGAAGCTGGGTATACGAGAAAGCAAGTAGCAAAGGACTATCAGAAGAGAGAGGAACCGAGCAAGGAACCAAGCGCAAGACAGAGGTTGGTCTCCTTTATTCTTCTCTCATCTATCTTTCATAAAGGAAAACAAAAGTAGTTTTGCTTTGTTTGTTTCTAAGGTAGCTACCACACCTTAGTGGGATTAGCAGTTCTGCATAGACACTTTTCCCTGTAACAAGAAGTTAGATAAGAGAGAGGCCACCCGTGCATCTGTTGCTCCAAGTACATCTCCGATCGAAAAACCTTCTGATCCTCCACAGAAGGTTAAATTTCCTTCCAAGTTGTGCAAGGGTGACCACTTTCTTCATGATTGTCCTGTTATTCCAAGGATCTTAGAAGTATGGTCTCACGATCTGGCTCGTCCCTCATCGTCCTTTGAGGCTCATATCGATGTTATGTGAAGGTGACCATCTCCTTCACCTTTGTTCACTCATGGATAAAGCTTCTACCATTTTGGAAAATCTTACAACCCTTTCGCCCCAACTTCCAGTTGGTTATCAGAGGCTCTCTTCTGACCCTCTCTCGGTTAACAAAGAGATTGACTTGGATTCATCTCTTGTCCATCCTGATCTTCCTAAGCCTAGCTGTGTTATGTCTGTTTCCGACCAACCATTGGTCGAGAAAAGTGTTGACTTGGTTTCACCACCAGTTGTTCACTCTATTCCAGAAGTGCGTAATGGTCATACTGCTCATGTCCTTCTCATCTCGTTAGATTCTCCTGAATCAAAGAGTGACCCTCCTATCCCAGCTGATCAAGAGAGTCCTTCTTCGATTCCTGTAGAGCATGGGGGCAATCATACAGTACCCCCACTAAGTAGTTTTGTTGTTCCCTTTGATTGGAGTCACTTGATTGCTTTCTGCCTCCCATCTTATGTGCCTTTCTAGATTATAGTACATGCCTATAATAAGGTAGTACTTGGCACTCTCTTGGATGAAGGTGCGTCGATTAGCCTCATGCCTTCCACTACTTGGCAAGCTTTGGGCTCCCCACAGCTTGTGCCTATCACCCAGAATCTGTTGGATTTTGACGGAGGACCTAGTCAACCTTCAGGGATCCTTCCAAAGTTATCGGTTACTTTGGGAGGAAAAACCATCTGTATAGACATGATGGTTGTCCAATTTGCATTGGATTTCAGTCTTCTCCTTAGCCGTGACTATATTTATGTCATGGGGGTTCTTGTCTCTTAGCTTTTCCGTGTGGTTCCTTTTCCATATGATGAAAGAATGGTGACTACATATCAATTGTCATTCTTTGGTCACCAGGTACCTCTTGTACAACCATCATCCCCTATCGTTTCTTGTTTTCTAGTGGTGCCTTCCCCGCAACAGGTCAATTATGTGACTACTCATTCCATCTTTGCATCTGTTGATAATCATGCATATGGTCTCATACATTATGTACTGGGGGCATTGGAACCCGATCTGTCGTTGGTACCCAATGACATGTATTCCTCCCAGAGCTTGGTTCTTCCCTCCAGTGAAGACCTCTTGGGAGTCATGTTCTTGTATGGACCATGAAATAAGGGTCCAAGGATAGTTTTGATCTTGTGTCAACCTTGTTTAAAAAATGAAACAAGGAGTCAGAGGATAGTTCATGATCTTTTGTCAACCTCCTTAATAAATGAAATAAGGAGTTTGGAGCATAGTTTCTTATCTTATGTCAAGCTCGTTAAAAAATGAATCAAAGAGTTTTGAGGAAGGTTCTCGATCTTGTGTCAACCTCATTTAAAAAATTAAACAACTCCCTTTTGTCAATTGAGTCTTTGGTTGATATCCCGTCCTATCTTAGTCGAGTCTTTCCTGGATCTCATATTTAAACCTTCATTACATCCACCGCATTGTATGCAATGAATCTTGGGGGTGTGTACCTCGATTGGATTATTATGTTGGGGGCATGCAAACATTATTCAAGCATAGTTTTTCGTTTCAATCTTGTACAGTGAAACCGAATCCAAGCATAGTTCTCCATGGTTTGAGCTTATTTAAAAATGAACCCGTGCACTCAAGTACCCCTTTTTGGTTTGGTGCATCAAGTGATTTCTTGTTTATTGTGTCTTTTGTCTTTTATGTAGATGTTATGAATATTAGTTGATGCATTAGTAAATTATGTATTAGGTGGACATTTGTGCAAATTATAAATCATAGACAAACATTCACTCATAACAAGTAGAGATAGTAAAACATAAATAGATGTATATCATGTATTGTGCACTAATGCGCTCAAAAAATATATGTATATGTCCAAAAAATATATGTCAAGATTTAAAGAGAACTTTGTAATCATCTTGAATGAGTAGGAAGATGTGGAAACATTTATTAGATGTATCACACAACGGAGATGTCGCTCAGGGACTGACTTTATCCGAGATCAGGGGATATGAGGTCAGCGAAAAATTACTGTGTAACATGGACCTAGCTAAAATACATGTCATTGTGAATTTAATGCAACCTACAACTTAAAAGGAAGTAAGAAGTTGCTTCGGTTATGCAGGAAACTACAGGAGATTTATTGAAAATTTTAGTAAAATAGCACTTCCTCTATTCAAGTTACTTGCAAAAGATGTTGAATTCCAATAGAAAACTCATTGTCAAAATGCATTTCAATTATTGAAAGAAAAACTATCAATTTCCCCCATTCATTGTGAACCGAATTGGTCTTTTCCATTTGATATCTCCACTGATGCATCTGATACAACTATAGGTGCATCACTTGGACAGAAGTATAACTTGTTTAATTATGCTATATACTTCATAAGTAAAAACTTAATACCAGCAGAATTGAACTACACAGTCACAAAAAAAGAGATGTTAGTTGTAGTACATGCAATAAACAAATTCTGGCATTACGTAATAGGCTATAAAGTGTTCATTCACATAGACCATTGAGAAATCAAATACCTAATGAATAAAGCAATCACAAATAGAAGAATTACAAGATGGCTATTGTTATTGTGGGAATTTAATATTACAATTCAATATCAACCAGGTAAAGACAATCAAGTAGTTGATTTCCTTTCAAGGCTTCATACACTTGGTGATCTGAATCTTGTTTCAGATAATTTCCCAGATGAACATATGTTTGAAATAACAGTCAAAACACCATGGTTTATAGATATAGTAAACTATTTATCCTATGGAAAATTACCATCCCAGTTTACAAATAAACAAAAATGAAAAAAAAAATAGAGAGAGTTCTAGATATAGCTGGGTGAATGGTGATCTCTTTTATACTAGCTATGATTCGATAATAATAAAATGTGCTAGAGAATATGAAATATTAGAAATTTTTAAAGAATGTCATGATGAGCCATGTGGTGGTCATTTTGCAAACAAACAGACACCTACAAGGTGTTGCAATTGGGCTATTATTGGCCAACAATATTCAAAGATTCCAAAGCCCATGTCAAAAGGTGTGAGAGTTTCCAAAGAATAGGAAGGCCAATAATATCAGATGAAATGCCATTTAAGCCACAAGTATTCATAGAGCCATTCGAGCAATGGGCTCTAGATTTTGTGGGACCAATAAACCCACCATCAAATGTAAATAATTACATCTTGGTATTTACTCATTATGTTACTAAGTGGGTTGAGGCAAAGGTAGTAGAAAGAGAAACAAAAGTCACAATAGTCACATTCCTCTTTGAGGAAATCTTTATCAGATTTTGAGTACCAAGATAGATTGTAATTCACCAAGGCACATAGTTCACTTCCAAGCTTGTTCGTGATCTTATAGAGAAGTACAAGATCAAACATAGAAAATAAACTCTGTACCATCCTCAAGTAAATGAACAAGTGGACTCGACAAACAAAGTCATGGAAAATATCATGACGAAATTAGTAAAAATGAATAGGAAGGATTGGTCAGAGAAATTAAGAGATGCACTATGGGAATACAGGATAACATGGAAAAATGAAACTGGGTTTAGTCCATATCAGTTAGTGTATGGAAAATAAGTCATGTTACCGTTAGAATTTCAAATACACACATTCAAGTTAGCAGCAAATTTAGGACGGAATTATCTGAAGCACAACAACAATGAGTAATGGAATTGAATCAATTGGATGAACAGAGGTAGTAAGCAATAGATCACACATCTCTTGTGTAGCAACAAAGGATGAAATGGCATGATCGATTCATAAAGAAAAAAATTCAACAAAGGAGACTCGACATTATTGTTTGACTCCAAATTTAAATATTTCAAGGCAAAGTTTACAACTCATTGGCTCGAGCTATATGAGATAGATGAGATCTTTAATAATGGAGTTGTCCAAGATAAAAACAATTGATCAAGAATCTATGTCATTTGTAGTTAACGGACATAGGCTTAAAGGCTACAATAAGCTTATCAATAAAGAAGATTTTATGAAACAAATTTCAAAAGGTACTGATCTAGAAGTAATGGAACAACATAGCAATATGCCTTCTATTATTCTAGAAAAAAGGAATTATATATATATTTATATATATATATATATATATATATAAACAAAACCAAAATTGCCTGTGAAAACCAAGCAACTGGCACAAAGAAAACTTGAATTCATGGAGGAAAACCAACTATTTTTGCGTGTATGAATTCACTAATTTTGTTTTACTCTGACGAAAGTTTGATTTTGTAGAATGAACCCTCCATAACAATACAAGACTTGAGGAAAATTCTTCACATAAGCAAGGGGGAAGTTGCAAAAGAAACTCAGTTTGAGCAACTAAATTGAAGAAGGAACCTGAATTACATTGCAGAAGGGACCTAAAATGTTAGAAGAAACATGTATTATATGAAAATGTTGCATAAAAAATATACATGTCAAAAGGGACCTGAATCATCAACTACAAATTGCAGAAGGGACCTTAATGACATCAACATTCAATGATCCTGAATCAATGATTAATGCAAAAACATGAAGCAAGAATAAAGTCTGCATTGCAATATATCCTAGACAATCCATCAAATACATTTTCACCTATTATTTGACTAGAAGACGTCATCAAATACTATCAGGGAGTAAAGTACAGTGAGTAAAAAAAATTCTCTTGAAATTTCAAAATTTTAAAAAACGATTTCTAGAGATTGTTCAGATTAATTTAATATATGACATGCATATTTTACCTACATTTCACTACCTTCATTATTCTACTCATTATATTCCTGTTATCCTATTCATATATATTCATTTCCATATCCATTATCCTACCCCTTTAATTCGATATTCATACTCCAAATACCACACATTCATTTCATATTCTTGATACACATCATATTAACCCTGAGTATTTAAAAATAAAGGCAAATGGATTAGAAATAGAGTGTCCAATAGTCAAACCCTAGACCTACAAAACGATACAAAAGTTAGTATCATAAATTTAATTTTAAATATGACCTTACCATGGTCATTTTAAAATTAAATTACATATAATGAAAGTCACACATTATGAAATAATACAAGTCAAAGGAAATCAAAATAATTCATTTCGATAAGTTATAATCAAAGCGCATAAAATAAATATGATGTCATAGAGTGTAAGCTTATCATAACAAAATCAAACAAATAATGTGATTCCATGCAACAAAACAAACATCATGAAGTCGTTTTGGTGGCATAATACATTGGAAAGGGATATGAAGTGTAGGCATGATGAATTTTAAAGGGCATAAGGCCACGCAATAGAACTATAATGAATTTCAAAGGCACGACAAACAAATCAAAATGCATGATGAATAGGTATGAGATGGAGTAATAATATGAGCCGGTGGAAATGCAAACGTATGGCAGGATGACTATATGGTGATATGAGTAAACAACAGTCAAAGGATAAGGTAATGAAAAGCCGAGGCATGGAGGTAAGCACCATGGGTAAGTACGAAGGACAACCATGAAGAAATGAAAGACAACCATGAAGGAAATTAGTGAGAGGTTGAAGCATGCAAGAATGGTCAACCAAATTTGAAAACACAACAATAAACGTTTCAACTAAAAGCAACACCATGAGTCTTTGCATTCAACCAAAACTCATACGCTACACCTCTACCATTTTTAGACACAGACCTCTATAATAATTGCTTCCTCTCCACCATCATAGTCATTTGCAGGCTCAGGGAGGATGATGAATTTTGTATGACTATTAGAACACGTTTGAGAGCCCGGTGGAAAATGGCTTGACAAAGAAAACGTAGAAACAAAGGAAATCAAACCAAGATAAGGGAAGAAACAAATATAGCAGTGGAGAATCAGAGAGATAAGAAGAATAAGTGGAGTAGACAGAGGGATAAGCTGAGAGAACTGGGAGTCATGTAAAAGCAAGCGGAATTAACTGAGAAAGATCACGTGAGCAAGAAGGTAATAGAAAAAATAGATTTCTTTCAATAAATACATCAGATTTTTTGATGAGGAGATCTCAAGATTTTTAATGAAACAAAAGTTTGAATCCAATATACAAGATAGCGCTTCTACTACTATTTACGATTTTTCATCTCTATCATTCATTAAGACTCTTCCATCAGTAAAGAAATGAATTTTTTGAATGAATTTTAATAGTAGAAAACATTATGAAACACACGGTTGATTGGGCCATGACATAGAGGGAATCATGACATTTCATCACAAGCAAACAAATCGATTCAGATCCTCCATGTTTAATCATGAAATCGCTGAGTTAGTTGATGAAACAGAGTGTTGAATATAGAGTGAATTAGTTATAATTCAACACAAACAATGGGCTTGATTGCACAAATAGTGAACTTGAAAACAAATTCAGTTTGACATATAAATGAATTTTTTAACCATAGGAGGGAGTTATAGAAATGAAAATTGAAAGGAGAAACTATGGCATGACTTATATATATATATATATATATATATTCAAAATCAAAACAAAGTTTCAATTTTCGATTTCTCTTCCTATAAAAAGTAAATATATAAACAGTAAATATAATGAATGATATGCATAAGAAGAACATTTCATTTATATGGACAGAGCAGATTTGGTGAAATATAACAAACATAAAGTGTTTTTTGCATCAAATAATAAGAAAGATGTTTGTTTTTGTTTTTCATCTACAAAGAGTAATGTTTTGAAAAGAACAGTGACTTATTGTTGCAGTGAGACAGAGATTAAACACGTTTGAATTCATTGTTTCTAAAGAGTATCAGGAAAAAGGTAAGCCCTACTACTACAATGTATAACTGAATCAAAAATATCTCTATGCATGAATCATTTTTATTTTCATTTTCAAAAATGATATTCATGAAAGTAGAGGGATATATAAATTGGTTTTTAGAAAAGATGACCACAAGAATAGAACCAAAATTTGAGATTGAATAGTGGAAGAAGGAAAGAGTAGAGAAATTATATCAAGTTGGGCTTATAGGTTTTCTTCAAAGGTTTAATAGGCATAGTGAGAGTATAACCAGGGAGTTTGTAAACAACTATGCCCAAGATAAAACTATGGTAGGAAACTTAATCATTCCATTGACTACAGAATACATCTCCAAAAAATTAGATCTTCCATTGGCAGGAGAAAAATATCATAAATGTTTACACTTCAAAGAGAAAGCATGGAATTTCTTCTTAAAGATGAATAGGAAGGGAGCCTTTGATAGAACTAAAGGCATACATAGGGAATGGTTCAATGAGCCATGGGCAGAGTTAGTTTTGATCATTCAAAAAAATTTCACATGTAATAGAGGCCATAGTGTGGCACATATTTACTATGTCAAGCTGCTCCAACGCATTAAAGGAGAAGTAAAAATAAACTTGCCATATTTGTTCTCCTGGAATCTGATCAAAATTATAGAGTGAGTGAAAAATGAAAAAAACCAAAAGAAGTTCAATTTTATCATCACGGACTAATAAAAATTCTTGTAGAGCATTAAGTAAGAACTCACGGTATAATTTGGAAAGAGTTTTTAATCTATAATGAGCATGAATAGATGTTCATAGAAGAACAGTACAAAACATATCAGGAAACAAGAGGCATCATGAAATTCATCACTCTATCCAAGAACTATATCTAAAAAGAAGAACAACACTGTCATGATTAAGAAGGATGCATCCTTCATATCCACTCCTAGGAGGCATAGGAGAAAGATATCAACATATGTAGAAATTTTGAATAATATAACACTTATTCACAGAGATTATCCTGGTTATACACTATTTGCAGAATGCATGCATAATACATAACCTCCTCTACTGTTGATCATCAATCTGCGGAATTAAGAAACAGTCACATGCGCACATTGAAGCATCAATCACACATATCAACACAGTATGTAATGGGGAAAGCATACAACTGAAAACCCCCAACTATCTGTATATTATAATGATAGAGAACATGTAACAATACATAGTACAATAATCCTCACAAGTACTTAGTACTATCTCCACTTGCTACACACAAACTAGCTCAGATATGAACAAGTCACGGGCTCAAATCTCCTCCGATGTTTTCCTACCTCTTATGTGCAATCCAATGTGAGAATAGATCTAATCCAAGTTTGAATTCCCTTGGTTTGTACTGCACAATCCTCATTGGCAATCTCAATCAATGATTGTGCAAATCTCATGCACTGCTATAGTCACAACTGATAGTAGAGTCACCCTTTCACCCACCTCTAACACTTGTCTCCACTGAACTGTCCATGCATTGAGTTAACTAATGTATTCTTTAGTTGATTTATGAGTTAATAATTAGTGAATAATTAATAATTAATTCACACCACTCATCACTAGTTTTGTTAGTTAGACTAAATACAACTAGTTCAACTAAGTCAAACTGCACACAACTCCATCAACTCCTCAATCAACTCCACCAAACTCAATCACTTGAGTTCTAACTGATGTCCATCATGTAATAGCTCAACTAACCCATAGGAAAAGTGTATTTCCTTTTGGCAGTTGCATGTGCCACATTCGTAGCTTGAACCGAAGTCCTGCAAGAGGATAAGATAATGTTTATAGTCCAAATATTATTAAGAGCTAATAATATTCGACTATTCTATTTTTTGACTGGCAGTCTAGAAATAGGCTCTATGCATATGTCTAAAAATAGAAGTCCATCTATTTTTACGAACATGACCAATCATTCATAAATAGCATCCTGCAACTCATAGACCATGATCCATATGTCTAAAAATAGACATAGTCTAAAAATAGACTTTGCGCCAAAAATACCCTGCAGGCCCACTTAGTGAAGACGACTTCTTTTCACTAAGCTCCATCATCTTGTTACATTTTCAACACTCTCTCTCAACAAGATATGGATTATCTAAAACCCATATCCTACCTCTGTGGTATTCAAATTTTCTCCTGGTGAGAACCTTCATCAAGATATTAGCATCCTCATCCTCCGTGGGAATGTATGAAAGTAACATGATTCTCTGCTGCACACAATCTCTGATATGATGGTACCTGATGTTGAACTTCTCCAGTATCTCCCGGGCATAATTACCCTGAGAAACAAATAGTCCATCACTGCGCTGCCAAATTTCCAATCCCAGGAAATAATTAAGGAGGCCCAAGCCCTTCATCTCAAACTCTCTAGCATGATCCTCTTTGCATGAAAGTATCAACAGCTCATCTCCCATCAAAATCAAATCATCTACATAAAGTACAATGATCAGCAACTTACAATCGTTGGTGCTGCATGAGTGGTCTCTTCCACTCCATGAACTTCATCTTGTGGCTGATCCACATACTAAAGCTCATCCTTAGGAGCTAATAGCTCCTCATCTGCATGCAACTGTGGCTCCCTCTCAAGCGAACACTTCATGGCTTTCTCCTCCTAAAATTTGATATCCCATCGCACAACAGTCTTGCAACTGTCTGGCAAATACACACGATAGTTGTGGGGCATATCAGTGTACTCCAAAAATATCCTAACCTCTGCGGTCGGCTCCAGCCTCTTCCTGGCATCCTTCGTCACATGCATGTAAATAAGAGAACCAAAAATACTCAAATGGGAAATATCAGGTCTCTTACCAAAATAAGCCTCCTCGGGTGTACTCGTATCTTGTGAGGAGAAGGGTTCTGCACATATACTACAATATTGCATGCCTCCACCCACAAGTGAAGGGGTAGGCCCTAATCATGCAACATCGCCCATGTAGCACCCACGATCGTTCTGTTCTTCGACTCAGCAACCTCGTTTTGTTGTAGGCTATGGGGAGCTATGAGCTCTCTTCGAATCCCTTCTGTGCTGCAGAAGTCCTTGAACTCACCAGAGATGAATTCACCACCATTGTCACTCCTAAGAGCCTTCACCTTCTTCCCCGATTCCATCTCGACCAATGCTTTGAACTCACAGAACTTTGAATATGTCTCGCTCTTCCTCTGCATGAAGAAGATCTAGCACTTTCTAGAGAAATCATCAACAAAGATCACATAGTACTTGTGCTTTGCTATTGAAGCTACTGAGAAAGGTCCACACACATCTGTGTGAATTCTCTCAAGGATCATCGTGGTGTGACTATCCTTCTCATGAAAGGTGGCTTTCACAAATTTTCCTAAGGTACACCCCTTGCACTGATCTGACTGCACAAGAGTGCCTTTAGGAAGCCCAGTAGAAATCTACTGCAGTATCTTCAAGGCTTCATG
>Ga0068618_1000421_pt1 | contig 11678 bp, 8 predicted proteins | sample InSIn2SAF170_2_FD_77423 | JGI IMG/M metagenome (GOLD analysis project Ga0068618, IMG submission 77423) | Clean room microbial communities from NASA Spacecraft Assembly Facility at Jet Propulsion Laboratory, Pasadena, California, USA -... ...
CGTAACCGCCAAACCAGCTTGCAGAATTCTTATCTATAACAAAACAAAGAAGCGGCGCGAGAATACAAATCACTGGAGTCGCGGCATCAACCACCTGGCGTTTTTTGGCATACAACGAAAACGCGTACAGCCCAATCAGCGGTCCATAAGTAAACGTCGCCACCTTAAAAATTGCACTGACTACGGAAGAATCATTGATCGCATTAAAAACTAAAATCACGATTAAAATAAGCACCGAAAAAGCAACATGTACAAAATGCCTTGTTCTTACGCTCGACTTGCCATCATCAACGCCTGCTTTGCCATAACCTAAAAAGTCCACGCAAAAAGATGTAGTAAGCGCCGTAAGCGCAGAATCAGTGGTAGCAAAAGTTGCAGCCGTGAGACCCAGCATAAATATTATCGCCGGCAGACCTTTAAAATGATTGAGGGCAATTTCAGGAAACAGGTAATCCGTCCTTGGCTTGTGTGTCAAATTATCAAGCGGAATGGCGATACCGTTCTTCTGCGCATACACATACAGCAGTGCGCCAACACTAAGAAAAAACAAATTCACGATAACAAAAGTCCCGGTGAACGTGAACATGTTCTTCTGCGCGTCGCGGATATTCGCGCAGCTGAGATTTTTTTGCATCAGGTCCTGGTCAAGTCCAAACATCCCGATCGTTACGAATATTCCACCAAGCAACTGTTTGCTGATATGGAATTTGCTGGTGACGAAATCATCCGTAAAAAAGATCCTGGAGTAGCCACTGTCCCTGATCGTCGTAAAGGAGGTAACGATATTCAGATCGAGGCTGCGACAAATAAAATAAATTGAAAGAAATACCGAAGCGACAAGAAACACTGTCTGCAAAGTATCTGTGATGATAATCGTTTTCAGTCCACCCTTAAAAGTATAGCTCCAAATCAGCGTGAGGCAGATTACGATGGTCAGCCAGAACGGAACGTGCATGTCGTCGAAAATAAAGCGTTGCAATACGATGGCAACCAGGTAAAGCCTGAAAGATGATCCAATGGTTCTTGATAAAAGAAATATCGCCGCCGCCGTTTTGTGACTCACATTGCCAAGCGTTCGCTGGATCACTTCGTAAATGGAAGTGAGGCCCATGCGATAATACAATGGCAGCAGCACGGTCGCCACGATCACATAACCGATAGCATTACCCAGCACGAACTGGAAATATTTAAACTGCGCGCCACTTGCCGAACCCACTTCGCCCGGAACAGAAATAAATGTGACCCCGCTAAGCGCGGTACCTATCAATCCAAAAGCCACCAGGTACCATTTCGATTTGCGATTGGCAATAAAAAAGGTAGCGTTATCCGACGAGTTTTTGGATGTGAAATAAGATACGAGTATCAACACCAGGAAATAGCCTAACACGAAAGAGAGCAAAACCGCCGATGACATAGAGTATGTTTATTGACCGGGAAAATTTTCCAGTGGATGAAGATAATTAATCTTTACACAGATAGCCACGGCATAACCCGAAGCCGGATTTACCTATCTTGCCATCATTAACCCGAAATTTATACATGGGCAAGATTCAAAGCGTGGCGGTTTTTTGTGGCTCCAAACCCGGTAACAATGCCTTGTTCGCCCAGCATGCCGCGGAACTGGGTCGGCTTATAGCGATCCTGAATATCAAGCTTGTTTATGGCGGAGGCAAAAAAGGACTGATGGGTATCGTAGCCGACGCAGTGCTTAAACATGAGGGCTCGGTAATGGGTATCATGCCCAAAGTACTCGTTGACTGGGAGCAACAACACGAGGGACTCACCGAACTTGCCATCGTTCCCGACATGCACAGCCGCAAAAAAATGATGTATGAATCCTGCGATGCTGCAATTGTCCTGGCTGGCGGGCTGGGTACTCTCGACGAACTTTTCGAAATGCTTACCTGGAATCAATTAAAGATCCATGACAAGAGAATCTATTTCCTTAACTCAGGAGGGTTTTATAATCACCTCATCAGTCATTTAAAACAAATGGAAAAAGAGGGATTTTTGTATGAAGACTGGCAGAGCCGGGTGAGTTTCTGCACCTCACCCGTTGAGATCTTCAACACAATAGAATAAGCGGCTATCCCTGGCTGTTAGAACCCGATATTATATCCAAAATTGTAAATAGGCGCGGTGCCATAGGGATTACCGGCCTGGTTGAGTACATCATACTGGATCATAATTACAAGAGCGCCGCGACCCTGTGGAATCACAGCACCACCTCCAACCAACATTGACGGCACTATTTTACCGGGAATTTTTTGAGCTGGTGTAACGCCATCGTAATATTTGTATTTACCCCACGTATAATTCATTTCAGGCTGCACCTGTAAAAGGAGATATTTAATTGGATAAACTCGTCCGAACACATTCAGCCCCGTCACCCCGTAAGAAGCCTTGTATAAAGGGTTTGCATTAAAATCCCGGTACTTGACTGCAGAGTAGATAAAGTTCACGCCAGCTCCCGCTGCGAAATGCTCATTAAACCGATATCCAATCTGTGGTGAAACATTTGCGAGTGTGTAATCTCCAAAGCTGGCGCCGAGGTTACCTCCGAAAAAAAGCTTTGATTTATCAAACCCGGTTTTTTGTGGCGCCTCTTCTTCTACTTCTCTCTGTGCTGAAACGGAATGAATTGCTCCTGCAAGAACCAGGACCAATACCAGTATTTTTTTCATAAATAAATATTGAAACGTTGGGGTTTAGCGAACCCCACAAATTTTACGAAAAAAAAGCAAATACCGTGTTAGCCGTTTGTGAGGTTGGGCACTTTAACATAATTAATAAGCAGGACAGATCAGTATTCAGAAGCATAGCCGGCAGGGAAACCTAAAAACTTGGACACCAGGACTGTCTTCTGCTTCCACTGAATTCCTTGAAGAATCCCTGTTTTACAAGTGAAAATTCAACAGCCCCACGGCCACCATTATACGCACTTAATGACGAGGTAGTTACGTCGTAAGTGAAAGACATTTTAAATGACTCCCATTGAAATCCAAGCATTGGAATGGCGGCGTCACCGGGTCTCAGATATATTCCACCAATCAATTGGGTTACACCATCACCTGAAAGATTATACTGAATATTACCACCTGCAACCAATTCAGCCGCCTTCGCTTGTGTGGTATAATAGGCCATGGGATTAATGATCACATTGTCTGATAATTTCAAACTGGCATTTAAAAACCCGATATATCTTGGCACGAGCCGGTTATCAAATCCTGCTTCTGAATCGAAGAAAGTCTCTCTTGGACGATTGATATGCTGAACAGAAAGGCCTCCGTTAATATATACCTTGTCAGATGGGAAGTACGCATAATTCATCCCGATCTGCATGTCGAAGTAATTAATATTGTTGCTCGCGAAAGCTACGCTGGACGGGATGCCGGCGTCAAAGAAGCCTGTCGTCTGATTAAATTGATCCGGAAATTTAAGGTTGGCGATATTGATCGATTTATTTGCCCAGCCAACATTAAAGCCGGCTGTCAGCAAACTTGCAATACCGATCTCCTGGTGATAGGCCAGTGAACCGTATATTTTGGTGGAGGTTAGATTGCCTGACCCTGCAGCATCGCGTAACAGCACGCCACCAACGCCCAGCCATCCACTCTCAAATTTATCACGCAATACCTGCGCATCGCCGTAGATGCTCATCGTTTTATAAGGAACGGAAAGCACGTTTACATACTGGTTGCGATAATTTGCACCGATGCGATAATCCGCATCGGGAATAAATCCTGTATTGGCAGGGTTTGTCGTCAGCGGCGAATTAAACCACTGGGAGAAATGAAGATCCTGCGCCTGCGTTGCGGAACCTGTCGCTAACATGGCAAATAAAACAATAACCCACGCTCTCTGAAAATCTTTTAATCTGGTCATCATGGTTGCCCCCTCTTTATACCACCTATCTGATTAATGTTATGTCACCCTTCCTGGTCGTCTTTGTTCCATCAGTGAATTCCACTTCAAGCGTGTAACCGTAAACATCCATCGGTTGAAGCACGCCTTTGTATTTACCGTCCCATCCAATTTCAACATTGCCCGACTCAAATACTTTTTGTCCAAACCTGTTGTAAATGGAAAACTTCATTCTTCCTATCGCATAACCCCTGACGTATATCCTGTTTGTTTTAGCAGAACCCAGTGGGGTAAAGGCATTTGGAACATCGAGTCTTGGAACCACGATCGTTTCAACCGGAGCGCAAACTGTATCCGCGCAGCCTTCACGGGTGATCGCTACCAGGCAAACATTAAATGTTCCTGAAGAATTATACTGATGATCGATTGGAGACCTGCTTGCTGTCAAAAGCGAATCTTCGTCGCCATATACCCATTTGAAATTGGTTGCATTTGCAGACGATCCATTGCTGAAAGTGATCGGTGTATTTTCTACCGGTGTTGTCGGCAGGAAAGTAAAGGCCGATGTCGGCTTCGATTGGATAACAATGGAATGTTGCACTGAGTCGGTGATGTTACAGGTATTTGGATCCGTTACTTTCAGCTTCACAATATATGTGCCCGCTGTCTGGTAAAAATGTTCCGGCTCAAACGCGGTTGACGTGGTGCCGTCACCGAGATCCCACTCAAATGTTTGTCCTGCAAGCGAGGTGTTCGAGAACTTCGCATTCATCGGCGCGCAGAGCGGCCCTGGAAGCGTGAATTCAGCCTTGACCAGCGGTGATATCCTCAGTGTTTTTTCTACGGAATCCGGCGCGTTACAGTAATTCGTATCCAGTAAGATCAGCCTGACCTTGTATGTTCCCACGGCGAGATAGGTATGATTCACACTTCCGGTGCCCGCAGTGATGCGTGGAGTATTGTCACCGAAATCCCAGATGAAATGCTGATCGTTGAACGGCTTGCCCGGAGGTGCCGTCGATATGTTTTCAAACCGGTAAGTAAGTGATTCGCAGGGTGGAAGTTTGATCGCATTGAAGTCAATATTTGCGCGATCAGCTCTCACCTTGATATTTACGAAAGACGTATCGCGGATATTACAGCTTGATGAATCGATCGCGATGAGTCGCACCCGGTAGTCACCTACCAGGTTATAGATATGCACGGTAGTAAAGTCCGTTGTCTTTACATCGGGAGAACCATCGCCGAAACTCCATTCATAGCTCTGGGCTGTTCTCACCGTATCCCGGAAAGTAACCGTGAAAGGCGCACAACCTGTTGAATCCAATACCACGCCCAGATATGCCCTCACACCTGAAGCAACCCCCGAGAAATTAAACGCAATCTTCAGTGCAGCCAGGTTACACTGACCTCCACCGGTTGCAGCTGCTTTCCCTGATGAACAGCACCAGGCACCGGGAGTTACCGGCCACTGGGGTTTACCGCCTGTTCCGCCGCCACAGTTCGCACAGATGGCCTGGTAGATTACCCCATTCTGATCAAATCGGCTTGTTCCTCCATCGACGTGTTCTCCGAAGCCACCATTTTGACCATAATAAGTTCCGTATAAAAGTTTGGAAGCATTCCTGGCAAGCACAATAAAATAGAAATCCGAGTTATCCGGCACTCTTTTGAGGGCGTCTGAAGTTACCGGCATGCCGTTGATTGGGTCTATTGAATACCTTCCTATCACATCCTTCCCCCATCCTGACACATAAATATTTTCGCACCGGTCAACCAGGAAAGCAACCGGGGACATATTCGGATTAGCCGATCCTGTTCCAAAAACGGTTGAAAACTCGAAGCCGGAAAGGTCCTTTTTCAACTTTGAAATATACTGTTTGGAATTTGCGTTCACGAACGCAGCATTCACGACGGGCCATGCTCCAGACGTGACACCCATTATATAAGGATAGGAATCTTTGTCGAACTGGATCCCGAAGATCACATCCATTCCTGTAGTACCCATGTAGGTGACTTTCTTTATCGTGCTTCCGTCGTTTGAAATAACAGCAACATATCCATCACTTTTTCCACCCTTGAAAGTTGCCTGGTAAACACCAGCTTTATCTCCCGGCAAATCGGTGCTTTCAGTTGCTCCTGCCATGTAGATGTCCTGCGTAGTTGGGTTAATAGACAATACAAAACCCGCGTCATATAAGGCGCCGCCAAAATAAGTGCTGAAAAGAAGACCGGTACAAGTCGGGTTAAATTTCAGAAGAACAGCATCCTGCGTCCCCCCGGATCTCGGCTGGGCCACACCAGTAGTCACATGAAAATTTAGTGACATCGTACAAGAAGCCACATAAATATTATTACCGCCGTCAAGTATTACTTCACTCCTCGCATCATCTCCATAATTATTTAGCAAATGGGGTGTCGGATTGCTGGAACTTGGGTTATGACTGTCGCCGGTATTGATTCCATCATCTTCGGAACCACCGATGCGGGCTGAGCCTATGAGTGCTGTACCTGTTGCATTTAATTTTGTAACAACGATATCCCATTTACCTCCCTGGCCGTAGGTATTGCTGGCTGGGGATATAGGGTAGTTGGTAGAAGTTGTTCTGCCTGCGATCACAAGATTTCCCTGTGGATCACAAAAAAGACTATGAGGCTGATCCTTATTGCTGCCCCCAATATAAGTAGCATACATGCGTCGCGCACCATCTGCACTGAACTTCATGATACCCATGTTCCAGAAACTGGATTCGTTGTTTCCGGCACCATACCTGGTTTGAAAAGCACCTGGAGAAACAGGATAGCCTGTGGCAAAAACGACCCCTCCGGAAAAGAAAGTTCCGTCAGGTCCGTACGTCGCGGTGTAGCCCCAGTTGTCTGCAGTACTGCCGGTAAACGAAGCGAAGATTAATGTAGGATCAATAACCATCGGATACTGGGAAGAGAAATCGCCCAGCGAAAATCTTACCTGGTTGCCCTTCACAACGTAACGGCAATCAATCACTTTTCTTTCCGTTCCAACATATTGATACGTATAAGGAGAGAGTTCTTTTACTTCTCCGACAGATGTGGTAAGTATCAGTTGATTTTTACTAACGGCAAGTTTCGTGAGACCATCAAACTGCATCAGGATTTTGGAAGGATCGGCACCGGGATTCACAATGAATTCGTACTTCAGACTTCCACTTTCACTGTAATATCTCACATCGATCCCGGGATAAACATTCTTATAAGTGATCGACTGGTAAAGCTTTACATCACCGGCCCACTTCGTAGGGTCATTGCCAAGAAAGTAATTGTTGTAAGTATCCTGCTCTTTATCGGCAAGCAGTTCAGGTGAAGGATTTGCATTGACAAAATTCATTTCGTAAGCGTGCGATCTTACGATACCGGGAAGCGCAGGTCCGCCGGAAGGATTGGAAGGATCAGCTTTTTTTTCAAAGACAGGGGTATTTTCTTTTGCAGCTTCTTTGCCATGCACCTCCTGCGCGATGGCTGCAAGGTCTGCCGGGTTATGCTGAACTACCGAGAAGCCGGTTTTGCGAAGGAAGAAGGCACCATTACTTAGGTCGCCTTTAAACAGTACGGGTTTCTCCCATTGGCCTTTATTCTCAACGAATTCAAGAGCATTCGTTTGAGCTAAAAGTTGAAAGACGGGCAGCAAGCAAGTGAGAACTACTATAGAAAATTTCTTCATGGAAGTCTTCATACAATTTACAGAATTAATCTCATTTACCCGCAGTACGTATTATTTACGAGATCTTGCTCCAGGCCGTTTTACCTTTCTGGCCTTGCAGAAACTGTTTGAGGCAGGTATTGCCGGGGGCAGTTAGTTCAGGGTCTTCCAAAAGCAAACGGGAAGCCATTTCCTTTGCGGTTTCCAATAACAATTTGTCGTCTGTTAAGCTGGCTATTTTAAAGTTCAGCAGTCCACTCTGCCTGGTGCCCTCAATATCTCCGGGGCCTCTAAGCTCAAGGTCCTTTTCAGCAATTTTGAATCCATCATTTGTTGAACAGAGGATCTTTAACCGTTCTTTTGCTTCGTTTGTTAAGCGGGGGCCTGTTAATAATATACAAAAGCTCTTGTCGCTTCCCCTTCCAACGCGTCCTCTCAACTGATGAAGCTGCGACAGGCCAAACTTTTCGGAGCTTTCAATGACCATTACTGTTGCGTTTGGAACATTCACTCCTACTTCGATCACGGTTGTTGAAACCATGATCTGCGTGTCGTGGTCTACAAAGCGCTGCATATTCGTCTGCTTCTGATCCGGCTTCTGTTTTCCATGGACCATGCTAATCCAGTAGGCAGGTTCCGGGAAATAGGCTTTTACATTTTCGTATCCGCGCATCAGGTTTTCATAATCCATCTTCTCGGATTCCTCGATCAAGGGAAAGATGATGTATGACTGGCGGCCCTTTTTGATCTCTTCCTTTATGAAATCCATCACCTGCGGACGCGCATCTTCGAGCCGGTGAACGGTATTGATGGGAATCCTGCCCGGAGGAAGTTCATCTATCACGCTGTAGTCCAGGTCGCCGTACGCCGTCATGGCAAGTGTTCTAGGAATCGGGGTTGCTGTCATAACGAGCACATGGGGCGGCAGGGTTGCTTTCTTCCACAATTTGGCGCGTTGTGCTACGCCGAAACGATGCTGTTCGTCGATCACCGCAAAGCCGAGATTGGCAAACTGAACGGTTTCTTCGATCAGGGCGTGTGTGCCGATAAGCAGGTTCAGAGATCCGTCAGCGGCTTTTTCGAGCACATCCTTTCTCGCCGCCGATTTGCTGGAACCGGTGAGGAGTTTCACCTGGATGGGTAACTCTGCAAGCAGCTTTGAGATCGTTTCAAAATGTTGCCGGGCGAGTATTTCCGTCGGCGCCATGATGCAGGCCTGGTAGCCATTGTCCATTGCCAGCAGTACCGAAAGAAGCGCCACGATCGTTTTACCGCTGCCCACATCTCCCTGTAATAGCCGGTTCATCTGCTTGCCCTGGGCGGTATCTTTCCTGATTTCTTTTAATACCCGCTTTTGTGCGCCGGTTAGTTCGAAAGGCAGATGGTCACGGTAAAAATTATTAAACAGATCTCCGACCGATCTGAAGACCGGCCCTCTTGAAACAGTATGCCGTCGGATCCTGATGAGTCCAAGCCTGAGCTGCGCAAGAAAAAGCTCTTCAAATTTTAATCTCTTTACCGCGTCCTGGTACTCTGCCTGCGATCCGGGAAAGTGCACGCGCGAAACACTTTCAAACCTGGAAACCAGATGAAGTTCGGAAATGATTCGTTCGGGAAGGTTTTCGATGAGATCACCTGGTTTCAACAACTCAAACAGGGTCAGCATGAGCTTTCCGATCTGTCTGCCACCGAGAGAACGGGCTTTTAATTTTTCCGTGCTGGGATAGATGGGTTCAAGAAAGTTTTTACCATCTTTCTTATTCGGCGTGAGCAATTCGATCTCGGGATGCGTGATCTGCGGAGATCCGTTGAAGAAACCCGCCTTTCCAAACACCAGGTAATCTTTTCCTACCTCCAGAGATTTCTCTACCCAGCTGGCTCCCTGGAACCACACCAGCTCGAGATTTCCACTGCTATCCTTGAGTTCGCCGACAAGTCTTTTTTTAAACTTTTCACCATGCACTTCGAGGGATTGCAATCTCCCGGCAACCTGTATGTATTCTGTGTTGTAGTTAACATCTGAAATCCTGTTGACCTGGGTTTTGTCGATGTGTCTGTAAGGATACAATTCAAGCAGGTCGCCAAATGTGAAAACGCCGAGTTCCTTTTTTAAAAGATCTCCTCGTATGGGACCCACCCCTTTCAGGTACTCAACAGGACTGGCTAGTATATTCGAAAATTGAGAGATAGATTCGGGATTGAATTTTAAATAATAACTTTCTCTGCAGTGGAATATAACAAAGATAGATAGAAGAAGATCGATGGTTGGGTGGTTTCATCTTAAACTTATACGATAGTTTTAACCTTATTTCCTTCTATGCGCCGATTCAGGGTTCCTGAAAATATTGCCGTACATGATAAGCCGGCGGACAAGCTGTTTGAATCAATCAGTTCCATCCGGCAACACATACTGGCCATGAGTCAGGGAGTACCAGACGCAACGGTGATCATTCCTGCATACAATGAAGAGAGAAATATCCTTCGAACGCTTTCGTCTTTTTCTAAAAGCTCCACAGCCAAAAGTATTCAGATCATCGTGGTGAACAATAACTCTTCGGATGCCACTGCTTCAATTGCCACCGCGGCCGGAGTAACCTGTATTGATGAACCTGAGCAGGGAATAACGGCGGCGCGTAACCGGGGATTGAAACATGCAAAAGGCAAACTGATCCTGAATGCAGATGCTGATACTATTTATCCGCCAGACTGGATCGACCTGATGCTCGGCCCATTATCTACTGATGATATTGCGCTGGTTTATGGCGATCATTATTTTTTGCCGTTTACCGGCGATTCCAGGGCAGCCTATTTTTTTTACGAGCAGCTGGGTGATATTAAAAAGATTGTCAACAGGATATTTCGGGAAGAAGCCGTAAATGTTTACGGTTTTAATTCTGCGTTCAGACGTGAAGAAGGTCTCGTTGTCGATGGTTTTACTCATCCCCCCGGAACGAATGAAGATGGATGGCTTGCAGTAAAACTCCGCAATCATTTCAAGAAGAAACTTTTTCGCCAGGGCAATCGGGCAGCCATGGTCTGGACCAGCAACCGCAGGCTGGAAGCCGATGGCGGGGTGTTGAGGGCGGCGGGTAAGAGACTAAAAAGGTGACCAGGCTGCTTAAAGACTACTCCTGGTTATTTCTTCCGGACATACACTTCCACCCATGCCTGTAATGACGGCTTGCGCGGAGCAGTGAAAACATCGATCTTCTGGTAATATTTCTCCAGGCAATCCCTGACCTCGAAAGGATAAAAATTATTGAGGTAAGGAATGTATTCAAACAGCACCAGGTCGTAATAATTGTCTTTTATCCTGCCGCAGAACATATCGGTTTGCTTCTGAAACATGCCCACACCCTGGTGATACCATAATGGATAATAAGAACCTTTCTCCAGAGCAAAAGGCATCTCGTGGGCGAGAGGCGTCAGCTCGGTCATATTCAACACGCGCAAGTCCTTCCCACCGCCTTTTACCATATCCATAGTCATAATGCGGTTGATCCCGTCTACCGTTGGTCCCGGCAAAAGAATTTTATTGAAAGCCTTCAAAGGAATGGTGCGCCACTCACTCATCGGCACATCAGAAGTATCCGGCTTTGAGATCAGGTTTCCTCGTTTGTTTTTTCCTGGTTGTTTATAACGCGATCGTCGAAAAGAAATGGTTGCAGCCGCTGATCTTCGTTGCAGGCGTAGCGGTGACGGCTGCTTTGCTGGTTCTGCCTTTTAAACAATATGGTATTGGTTACTGGTTTAATTACGGCCAGCCGCCCCACACTTCAAGATTTTCATTATCCGATTTTACCGATGAGTTCTTCAATAGCTCACAGTGGATTAAATTCTATCTATTCATTATTGTGGTTCTTGTATTTGCACGCACAAAAAAATGGAAGGAGCTATTCTATGATCGCCGGAGGATGTTGTTTATTCTTCTGACCCTGGGCATCCTGATCGAAGCCGCGATCTTCCAGGTGACCAGCTATATCCCCGCCGACAATAACATCTTCTTCCACAGTTTTGCGATAGCGCTCATACTGGTTTTGCTTTCATTGATGATTACCAAGAAGATAACTTCGGCGAATTGAATGTATCACCATCAGATGAGACAGACTTATCATGGAATGCCATTGCCGATGAAGCA
>Ga0068618_1000423_pt1 | contig 11666 bp, 9 predicted proteins | sample InSIn2SAF170_2_FD_77423 | JGI IMG/M metagenome (GOLD analysis project Ga0068618, IMG submission 77423) | Clean room microbial communities from NASA Spacecraft Assembly Facility at Jet Propulsion Laboratory, Pasadena, California, USA -... ...
ACCCTATCATAAGACGAATTTCATGAGAAAAGAAGGAGGAGTATTCTCTATCACACTCGGATCCGTGATATGCGTACGTCTTCGGCGTCTGAAGAGCTAGCTGGGATATTTCTTCTGTCCCGGATCAGGGTGTAAATAGCGATACAATGAATGAGCAACTTCGGGGGGAAACATTCTTGTATACTCATCAATAAGTTTGTTTCTGTCCTACCAGGTGCAGTGACCCTGCTCGATGTAGATGAGTGCAGCGCTTATTTGTTCGATTTGTTGGACATTATCATTCACATCCCCATTGACTGAATCCTCCTAATTGGCTAGACGGGCGACCGCCACTCCGCAGCTCCCAACTCCACCTCATACACTCCCTCCTTCACGAAGCTTCCACAATCCTTGAGACTATCAACCTACATCCTACAAGAACAATCTATCCCTCCGAAACCAAATCATGAAAACTTCACTCCTTCTATCCGCTACAAGCTCTTACTTCATCTCACACACCTCAAGTCGACGCTATTATTGACGGTAAGAGTCCTCGGAGCAAGTAAGCATCCAAGCCGATTCCATAGGCCGGTTCACTCCGGGGATCGGTGCGCAGAGGTGCCTGGAACATATGGGATGAATGTGTTTTGTGTAGCGGGCAGGAGGTTAAGGTGCTCGAGAAGTTCAAAATTGGGGAGCGAAACTGGGGCGTTGGAACTCGTGGTGGAGGAGAGGAGGGCTGGATTGGGGAAGGTCGTAGTGCGATCCCCTGGCGTTAGGTGGAGAGTTTCAACTTACTACTTTGTAAGGATATGGGGTCGTTGAATTTACGTTTGAATTGACTATTTCGAAATGCAAATAGATTTATTCGGCTTATACCGCAGAAACCACATCAGTCTTCCCTTAAGGCCCTGGGCCCCGGCTGGTCTTGGTGGATAAAGGCAATATTAGAAGGATATAGGAGAACCCAGTAAGTGGGACGAACCAAGTAAAAGAATTCATCCAGCCATTCGTCAGCTCGCTAGTAACCAAGACATCTTTCGATTAGAGCAAAGCTCTTTTACAAGATAACACGGTATAGTTTGTTACTCCAACCAACCCGATTTTCACCATTGTCCCAAAGGAACAGAAAATCCAACAGAGAGCCAACCTTCTCAAACCGCATCTTGTTCTCGGTAACCAGATAAGGCGGACTAACAAACAACACTATCGACAAGAAACATATTCTTCATGCCATAATAAAAGAAACGCGTTAGCCCTTTCTGATAAAGGGCATCTGGGGTGAGTTCAGGGCAACGCTTGTTCAAATTAATTATAGCCTTCCAGATATCGGCGTCAAGCTGCTCCAGGTTAAGCACGTGGAGGTACTCAAGCCACCGAGCTAAAAGCGGCCCGCTTTGCGGAATCTGATACCGATCGTACCAGGACTCGGCCTGATTAAACCGGATAAAAACATCTCGGAGATCCTTCAAGGCACGCCATCGGCGTTTATACTCTTCATACATGAGCAGATTACCCACTAAGATATTCTCGCCGTGGGGAGGGGCCAATCGCCATGTAGTCCAGTTAAATTTGGGGCGGAATCAGCCCAGGCCACATCGTTCAATGGTCTCCCCATGCCAAGACCTTCTTTCACAATGATAGTCTGGTTCCGAATCTTCTCCCACCGGTCCTTGTATAAGAGTGACTCACGCTACAGCAGATTGCTACTGTAGCAGAATCGAAGAGCCCGTAAGGCTGTCACCACGAGAAGAGTCTCGGGAAGGGAATATGCCAGGGCAGTGTGCGCGAGAATATATTCAAACAAAAAACAGTATTTGCCGAGGAGCTCCTGAGTAAAAACGATGTAGTAGGGCAGTGGAGATGAAGCTGGTTCCATATCATCGCTGTACAGATCCCATTGGCGCTACTGCTCGGAAATTTCGTTTATCATACTGAGAGAGATGTGGTGCTCTTCATGGACCCCATATGATTTCCAGTGATTGTTAAGGAGATTAGCATGGGCACGCTTCTTACCATGGAGGTAGCCAAACTCGCAAACGGCCTTGGAAAATGTACGAGCACTACCTTCTTGCTGCAACGATCGAACATGCTCAGGATCCAAGGCCAGGTTCTCAAGAGCGTCATTATCAAAGACGTATACCTTCGATGTGTCAAACGAAGTCTTGATCAGGTTGTAAAATTCAGAATAGACCAGGCCATTATTACCTTCCTTCTCACGCGGTGCAGCTCATCTTGCGAGCGCAGGCGTGTGAACGTGTTCCCATATGATGCATGCTTAGGGACCTTAACGACTATGCAAATATGACATGGCTCCCTGTCCATCTTTATCCTCCGTCCAGCCTCCTTGTCCCCGTTCTGACGCATCCGTTGTGCTTAATTTTGGGTTCCTCTTGCCAGGATTGACTGATTCGGCATAAACCAACCATGTCATACTAGGGGCCTACATTGGCGCGGACGAGTTGCGCATTGGAAGAGGGGAGGTTTGGAATTTTGCCGGATCTGCATCGTGTGTTTCCGACCTATAACCCCAAGTTAGCAGCTCCTCTTTACAAAGGTATTTTTCCTTACCTCAATTGTTCGTGATTTGAATTACCATACAATCGCTTTAGTAACCGAGAATCAATACCAGAGTCTCTATCAAAAGGAAAATTTCTCTTCGAGCTTGGTGTGAGGTATTGGCGATCGGTGGCCAAAATGGAAGAATCCGGAGCTTTAAATGCTTTCAAGCTTTCGATATCCTTCGAACATGTATTTATAATGCGAGCCTGCTTTCGCGTGTAGACTTTCTCGCTGGCCAATATCATTAAAACATCTTTGAGAATCTCTGTCGCGATATTGCGATCGCCAATCATCGCTCGGAAAAGGGCATATTCACGTCGAGTACAGAGAGTAGCGTCATTGAGTGGTCCGAGTTGCTCACTGAATTGAGCAATAGCGAACTCGAAAGCTTGTGCTGCGTCATGCGGTTCCAATCCCAGGGATTGCAGTATGAGGCCCTTCTGACGACTGAGTTGAGGACACCAGCCATTTTGGGTCATAGTATTTGCAAAATGTTCCTCAACCAAAGCAAGCGCTTCAGACGATCGCGCATGATTATGAAGGATTTTGACCACAGCCAAACATAGTTCTGGTACCAAAGAAGTGGTTACCTGAAGAATTTCATCCACAAGGGACTCAATTTTCGGCGCCGAATATGCAATTTTGAGCAAACGAGAGAGTTCCAATTGTGTCTCTACGTCTATCACAGGTTGTTTGGCCATATCCTTGTTGAGCTTCCGGTCCGAAGGTAAGATGTTGGAGAGTTTTTGGAATCCTAACCTTGCAGCCTGCATAGTTCATAGAAGTTAGCCAAATGTACAAACAACACAAGAGATAAATTCCGTTTAGCCGCACCTTTACTGCCCGAGCATCCAAAAATATTTCTCGTATGTTTCTTAAGTCAAGCTTCTGCAATTTTCTCCAACAATGCTCAGAAGTTTTATGTTTCAGAGCTGCATCACTGAGGTCGATCACCATGTACTCCATTGTGACTTGTTGATTATCTTCCAGCTTAGTAGGGTCCAACAAGATATTATCAGCCTTGAGATCTCGGTGGCATATGCCAATATCGTGAAGCGCTTGTATGGTTTTGAATAGGTCCTTTTCCAATTCGGCAAGACACGTATCGTTCAGGTCGTTGATAATAGTGTGAAGTCCAACTCCGCTAAACTTCTCAAATCCAAGTGCCAATTTGTAGGGAGTGCAAAGGCCAACATATTGTCGTTTGTCAACTCGACTGGGTTGAAATTCGAAGGTTGATAAAACAGATTCTGAGAGGCCAAAGGTGCCAAAGTATCGAGGTAGCTTGAGGGATGGAGATGGTTTGCTTCGTCGAAGATGCTCGTAAGCTTCCCTTTCTTGTTTAAAGAAATCCCTGTCACGGTACTGGATCGCCATGCGCTTAGTACAGGACATAACGTCAAAAGGAGAGTATGCACATACGATTTTCAGCGCGACGCGTTCCTCTCCAAAAATTGTGGCATGGACCTGGGCGCGCGACCCACCACCCATATAATGGCCAATGGTTTTGACTTCGCGCATCGCATACTTTCAGTATATTTGAAGCAGAAGGTGAGGTGAGGGTTGGAATGGCTGCGATTGTTGCATAAATTGTTACGGCTGCGTGACCTCATTTACCAACGTCGCCAACCTTTACTTAAAGCCTGGAATTTGAGGCATCAAGGCACCCAAAAGGGTGCTAAACTGGCGATCTACGTCACCCGTCCTCAACGCTTACAGTAACTTACTATAACATGAACAATGTCAATCAATAAGTCGCTTGCTTGAATATGCCACGCACAACACTCCGCAATTACCTTTCGACTCCGAATCCTCAGTTCAGAAAATTACAGAATGCTGAGCAGGATCTGAGTACGACTGATACGCCAGGCTGGGATCCAATCGAGGGCAAAGAACAATGGCATGATTTTGCACTCGATCAAATTGATTCGATACTTGGATTACTGCTTGACCATGAGTTCGAATTGCCCGAGCAGCCTCCCGTTCTACCCGCGCAGCTTGAAATTCGCGATGAGAGATCATTTGAATCTGTACTATTAGGATACAACTGCATTATTGTCAACGCAGCGCTGAAGGCTACATGCGAATACTTGCGACTACCGCAAATTACCTGGCTTGTTGGAAGTTATGCTCGTGCTGCTACTGACAAGGGACGAATATACCCAGATTGGGCAGGGATTGGCGCAAAAGACTCAGGAAACAACCTATTACCCGGAGATAGCAAATTCGCTCAAAGGGCGTTCAGCTTGGGTGATCTGGAAGATCACACAGAGGATGATAGTGACGATGCAATGATGGATGAGACATCAAGCGAGGAGTCCCTAGTCCAGGATCGTTGGACAAGAGCTAGTGAGAAGTGTTTAGAGCAAGTCAACCACTATGCAGGATGCTACAACTCACGATACTGCTATCTTGTCTCTCCGATAGAAGTTCTGTTGGGACGACGCCGAATGGATGAGGTTTTGTCTCCCTCGAGATCGCTGGCGAAGAATCGACCTACAAGGCCTAGTACTGCAGCTTCTCAGCCACAACGAGGCGAGAGCGCACCTCTATCATCGTCGCCGTCCGCACTGTCATCGTCGCCGGGATACACAGACCATGGCCACCCAGATACAAATATGAAGCCCATCGAACTCTGTGCCATAAGATGGGAGGCTCAGGGTATGGGAGTGATTACGTTCAACCTAGCTTTATGGGCATTTCACATGGTTTCTGCTATTGAAAATAAGGTGGAAGCAAATTATCCTGTCATGGGTGTCGATCCTGCGTATCAGATATTTGCCAGTCGATACCATTCCATGAGTAGAGATGGTTGAGTTGCAGGTATGCGAAATACTTGAGTAACTTAAGTTGAGGATTCTCTTGTATCCCCCAGCTCATCATGCAAATATGAAAGATTGTTCGTATAAGAACTAAGACCTCTAAATGAGATAGATAGATTGGCCTGCCATTCCAGTCTGGCTCTGGCAAATCATGTAGGATTCAGGGAACATCGAGGACTACTTCAGAGGGACTGGCAATCTACCAGCCCGAGCCAAGGGCACTATCAAGATATGGTCTACTCCTGACTCTTTTCCAAAAATCGCATCGTTTGCCACGATTATTTTCCCAGCTCCTAGCATTCACAACACTGCCCATCAGTTTTACGTCTCCAGCATTTATAACAGCTGTGTAATTACTGATTGTGTATGAACTTGGTTCCCCACCAGTTGTATTGAAGTTGTACATGACGGGATTTTCGCTAGTATATGGATCCCACCCGGGAGACTTGTCTACTATGAAACTGCCCCAAACCCCTAGAACTTTTAGCCTTGATCACACCTGTCAACACCTCTAGACTTACTCTGAAGCTCTAGGCTCAGGTCTTCTGTTATATGCATTTCAGGTGATGGCGGCAAGAAACCTAATACGAATAAGTCGCTCGCATGATGTGCAGCTGTTCGTGAGTATTGATATTTATATGCCTCAAGTCCTGCATCGGCAAAAATCTCGGCTAGATAATAACTGGGACACGTGAATGTCATCTCATCTGTCACAACCTACTTCTTTATCAATTCTTTATCGTAATACTCTCAAGCAGGAGGACTTACATAAGCCAGTTGCTGGTGTCCAACTGCATAGCTACTAACTTCAAGAGCAGATGGACTATCATTTCCAGAGCTTGCAAATGGAGTATTATATATACTAGAGTTGGGTGAATATAGGGAGCTATGCTCCTTGAAGTCATCAGGCATGAAATGAGTAAGGTGAGATCTTATAAAACTTCTGTAGGCAGCAGCGCTCTTTATATCTCCCGGAGTAAAGAAAGGGCCTTCGACAGCAGTATTCTACCATCCTTAGACACGTCTCTAGCTTTGGGAACAGTACTTACTCCGGTCAGCACGCGAAGGCCTTGTATGTTTCTCTCTGTAGTGCTATATGGATTTAGATCGATATAATAGTCATCAGTTACCGGCGTAAAGGCCCAAGATCCGAAAGGAACCTGTTGTGTGATTATGTAGTTCGCTTGCTGAAGTTCTTTTGTGTTTCTAGTTTGGAGACATTCGAAAACAGACCCAGGTTGCGGGTCGAGACATCATACCAATTCTGCAAATCGATAATACTTTTCAGTGACTTTGATGTCACTGAATCTTGCTTGTCCTGGTAGATATGGGCTTGATGCAGTGACTCCAGTGAACAACGGAGGGTGTTTGGAACAAGACTGGGATATTGCGTGTAGCATTACAGAGCCGCCACCTGCTGACTGGCCACCAATTATGACCTTGGAAGGATCGCCTCCGAATCGCTGGATATTGTTCTGAACCCACTGGGAAAGCGAACCGTTGATCGAGCAGACCTGCGTTTAGAACCCCATTTTGGAAAACTTCTTCTGAAGAGAGGAACCCGAACGCTCCCAGCTGATGATATGTCAGCATTAGAATGTTTTGATCATCTAATGACTTACCCGATACTGAGGTATCACACTAACAAAGGTGTTGTTATTCGCTACCATCAGATCTAAGGACTGTAGGTGCCATCTCCGCATCCATAGCCGCCACCGTCTGCTTATTAAAATAAAAATATTTCCTAGAATTAGATTAGAATAGCCGGCACTCACGTTCAAACACAAAAACTGGAAGATTCGTCGCATTTGCTGGCGAATACACATTCAAAAAGAGGCAATCTTCATCTCCGATATATCCAGGGCTTTCTGTAAAAGCTCTATAACACGGACATTTTAGTTATGTGCTTTTCTGCTTGCAATTTCTAAAGTTTACTTACAAAACTGAAGGAGCTTGAGGGCATCTTGCTGCAAAAGTTGACGCGTTTTGGATTTAAGTTCTATCTGTTTGAGGCAGCTTTGGTGCTTTCCATCTAAGATGGCCAACAGGTGCAGCAGCGTAACGGATTCTGCTTTGATTAGCACATGGGAAATGATGGTCATTTCTCCTACCTTTTAAATACGTTCACATCATACTCCAGATCCAGGATTCCTTGGTATATACTATAGCCAAGGTCCACCACAGGCACTGACGCAACACCTGTGGTCCAAAATAATAAGCATATTGAAAATGTAAATAACAGCATTCTCGAATTTTTCCTAACAACAATAGTATGAAATAGGACAGAGTTTAGCGAAAACATGAAAATTTTTAAGTTGTTGACATGGTAGTGCATTGCTGTTTATACAGTATTGTCAAATAACACCTGAGTGTTGTTGTGGTGGCGATGATGACCGCGAGTAAAGTACTCTAAAAAGCTGACTGGATTCGATTATATTGTTCGCGAGCGGCAGCCCGGCAGCTTACATCATCCATTAGGCGTTCAATCTCGTAGGTCCAGGCTAGGAAGTCCGCAATAGTCTTGGGTATCGGTGGAGTTCTTCACGATATCTGAGTAATCGGGCTCATGATTGGCTATCGCCTTACTTCTACTCTAACGCCATAACTCAGTAACTGTGTTCTACAATAGGGTTAAAGCCAAACACATGTGAATTCAAGTAAATTGGAAAAAAAGTAAGATGTCGAATCAATCAACCCAGCTACTACTGCCACTGCCCGAAGTAAGGAATAGTTGATGACCTGGTTTGAAAAATGAGTACCATTAACTTATTGTACTGTACTGTACCGTCACTCCTAGGACGAGCTTGAGTTTTTTTTCTTGTCACCCATAGTGAGTTATTACGACACATCTCAGAGCCTTGCTCACTTTTTGATATGAGTTTCTCTAACTGGTGCTAAACCCAGACCCAGCCCTGGATCGGAAGCATATATGTTGGATAGAGCCCAGACGCAAAGATGAATAAACCCAAGTCGAGTTCATTTAGTAATAAGTAGTAGGGTTAGGTTTATCTTAATTTATGGACATCTCCAGAGAATATCACATTTTGCACTTTACAGACCCCATAACTACAGAACCGACTCCCAGTAGTCGCCTACCTGAACAATCCCAGATGACTGACGTGTCCACTCTTCGATCTGGATTTGCATAAGCTCCTCGAAAGAGGCCTTGCCCACTTTCAGCCTCTGCTTGGCAGCTGCTGAAACTGGCTTCCAGTACGGTCTGAGGTTGTGAAAGAGCGCTTTCTCTCGTGCGATCTTCTTTATCGTAAAGGCATCCCCAAACCGATCGATCAGCTGCTTGACAATCCCTGACATCTCCTTCATCTTTTGCTGTGTCCCCAGATCGCTCCCATCTAATGCTCCCCCGCCCCAGATCTCAATCCCAATCCATTCCGCATTTGTGAATGCGAGGAGTTGCCGCAGATCTCGTACCACCCAGCTCTTCTCAGTCTCACCCTCTGGCATATATTCAAAATTGTCCATATCATGAATATGCTCCACGTCCACCCTGACCATGATCCTTCGCACAAGAGGCTCGATAGCCATAGGTTTGCCATCGGCAAGGGTGTCGCGGACGAACTCGCACAGCCAGTGTGACCGTACGGTGAATGTGTTCTCGGCATAATAGATTTCGCGGGCCTCTTTCACTAGCTGCTTCCCAATATCGTCGCTACCCATGACGTATTCTTGCCGCAGTAGCGCCCCGTCTGCAATATCTTCATTGAAAAAGTCATCATCATCTCCCTCCTCAATCTGCACGTAGCCCCCTTGCACAAGATGGCTTCGGAACACGGCTTTACGTCTCTCAGCAGGCAACTTCGAGAACTGAGCAGGAGTTCTAGTTCCAAGCATCTGTTGAACTTTGTTTTGGAACATGCTGAGAGCTAATTGAGAGGCCAGGCTGCGAATGTACTCAGAACTCATTCCTGACCTGGTTGTTTGATTCCTCAGCGACGGGCATCAGGGGTAATATTACTCATTGATGACTAAGCAACCAAAAAGCGCAAACATCACCTCATCTCGTAAACACTCCTTTCAACAATCAACAACACAACATCCCAAGATCATGAAGTAACTCTTGACTACCATACACCCTTTATACATTTTATTACGTCCTTACCATTGTACTTCCTAATCATTCCTATGTTTATGTGGATCTACATACCCTTATCCTGACATGCTCATCAAAATGACGCGTCGAAGGCTGGTCGGATCACTGTTGTGGCATTCCTTACAGTGAAAAGGAACTACATGTCCAGCCTACCCTTCCTGGATTGATCATAGCTATAGGCACATAAGTATGAAAAGCATTTTTCTTACCTTTTGCGCACGCTGGTAAGAGCAGCTGGTGTCTCTCAAGGAAGGAATCGTCTTCCTTTGCCATAGCGCAGAGAATACACCATGAATCTTCATTCAGGTACGAGTTTTCGCCCCATTGATTAAACACTTGCGTCGGTCTGAGGAATAGGTTTGCCTAAGCCTTGACTCCTGAGATTTCAGGTTCTTTGCCCCATGGATCAAAGAGCAAGGAACACTTGCCTTTGCCCCATGGATCAAAGAATTGCCCAGAGCCAGGACACATCTGTCCTGAGAATTCAGGTCTTCGCCCTTTAAGAGTTACTGGTCTGAGGCACACATCCCTCACATTTCTTTGCCCTATGGATCAAAGACTTGCTCGGTCTGAGGCACACACCTCTGAGTTAGTACGAATCGACTCCTATCAAGATGTTGAACTTGAAGCTGGTTTACCAGTCGGAAGTCCTAAGACTGCACAAGCGCTGTAAATCATTGCAAATACCGTTTGGGAAAGAAATTGCATTTTGATTTCTGTGGAGCAGTTTGGAAGTGAATATGAAGGAGCATTCCAGAGCCATAGTAGTATTTATAGATATTTGTGAAAGTCCGCGCAGTAGGTCAGCAGGTCAGCATGGACTTATCAACCCTCAGTCTACACTGGTATTTCAAGTCTGTTCCTTTGAATCTCCAATAATTCGTCATCATCTGGAAAAATCTGACTTGTGCTATATTGTTACCAGCAAGGAAAGATGATTAAGGTCCCGTTGTCTGTTGGTCCGAGATACTGTACCTCACTTTATCGAGGTGATAACTGGTTCTTTTAAATTAGGTTACCAGAGTAAGTTACTGTAGTTCCTTAGCATAAGAAAGATATTTAAATTAAACACGCCAACTTCGGTATAGTACTGTGTAAATCAAATTCAAAACTCCTCTATATAATGTATGTCCTGCTACATATGTATTCTCTTAATATAAAGCTCGACAAACCAAGAAGCGCCGAAAGTGCGGCAGCTACTGCAGCACACATTAAATAGCTAGATATCTATATACCTTATAAGCGTACACCCCAAAGCTATCTTCATTCTCGTCAATCAAATCCGTAGCTTTCTCGGATTACTTTCCGTTAATTTGGGCAGCTGCTCGGTGGCAATGCAAAGATAGTTATGCCGTTATCAACAACATTTCCAGCAATCTGGAAAAGTGTATTGATCTTGGGAATTGCAGTAGAACAATAAAGTCCTAACGTGGTTAGAAATGGTTCTGTGGGTAAATCTAAATTTATTAGCAAACAACTGCGGTCAAATTTCACCTGAAAGAATTCAATACCTTCTGCAAAATCCTGCAGTTGAAGAGATATATCTAGCAAGAGGTCATTATCGAGTAGGTCGCTTTTGATACCCTGTGCGATTGCATCATTGGCCAATTCTTGAGCGATGGTATCCACAACACCTATGGCATCTTGAAGTGCTGTCTGTGCTGCACTGGCTTGTGAAGCTAGTGCTGAACCGCTAAGCCTTGGGAAAGCCCCGAAAAATTGAGTTGTGTGAGCCATGTCTTCGTTCAACTGATTAGTCAAATCAGCTAGGAATTCGATTTTTACGTCCTGTGCCTGAGGAAATGCAAGACCAGAAGCGGCAGAGATAAAAACAGTCAATACCAAAGGAATAGCAGCCAGAAATTGCATATTGAATGAATGATAGAACGATGTATATGTTTAGGTATAGGAAGGTAGGTGGCTTTTAAATCATTTTTCTCATATCAATTGTTATAGCAACCACTATAAATAGACCATGTATAAAATAGGTAGGTTATGTACTTATCAAATGTTCGTACTCTATTAATAATAAATCACCATTGCATTTTAGAATTGTCATAGAGTGCTGCTGTACAAGCTCTGATGACCCGTCAGCACCATACGCAATAGTTCATACAATGAAAGATAGATTATATATTTTGGCTTAGTAGATGTAAGAGCATCTAGTACAGTAACTTATACTACTTTTTATA
>Ga0068618_1000424_pt1 | contig 11647 bp, 11 predicted proteins | sample InSIn2SAF170_2_FD_77423 | JGI IMG/M metagenome (GOLD analysis project Ga0068618, IMG submission 77423) | Clean room microbial communities from NASA Spacecraft Assembly Facility at Jet Propulsion Laboratory, Pasadena, California, USA -... ...
ACCCAGCCATAAAAACGATTTCTGTACACACAAGCGAGAGGGGCCCAAGGCTTTCACTACAACTGAAACCAGACGTGTAGCGGTCCTACCAAAGACATCCACACAATGTGGACAATCAGTCCGTACACCACCAAACAATACCATGAAACCCTGCTAACCCATCCCCAGAGGTCCCCTGCTCCTCCGCCAACATCGGTAACCACCCCAAACCCCAACAACCCCCAAATCCAAACTAATCCCCCATCTCAGGCCCAGGGTTCGATGTCATAGGCCTCGCCCTCTCAATGTACCTAGAAATCCACATCACCATCACCCCCTCCTCCCCGCCCTCCCCCTCAACCCTCAACTGCAACGTAACCTACACCGGCGTCGGCGCCTCCTCAATCGACCTAAGCCCAAGCAACAACCTCATAACCCGCACAGCGCTGTACGTGCTTCGCTGCCACAACCAACGCACCTTCCCGCCCGGCACACACGTGCACATCAACAACCCCATCCCCTTAGGTCGAGGCCTTGGCTCCTCCGGCGCCGCCGTAGTAGGCGGCGTAATGCTAGGCAATATCTGCGGCGGCCTGAACCTGCCTAAGCCGCGCCTCCTGGATTTCGCGCTCATGGTCGAACGACATCCAGACAACGTCGCTGCCGCCCTGTATGGCGGGTTTGTAGGCACGTATCTCAATGAACTAAACCCAGAGGACATGGCACGCAAGGAAGTACCGCTAGCAGAGGTCCTGCCCCAACCAGCTGGGGGTGAAGACACAGGGCTCGTACCGCCCATACCACCAAACGACATCGGCCATTTCAGAAGATTCAACTGGGCAAAGGAGATTAAAGCCGTGGCCATCATCCCAGATTTCGAAGTCAGTACGGCGAAGGCAAGGGAGGTTTTGCCGACGACTTATTCGAGGAAAGACATGGTAAGCCCGTCCTACCTTTCTAGCGAAACATGATCGTGGAAAACGGGATCAATAATCCTTTTTCAGGAATTCTTACTAATGCAAAAGCGAAAACAGATCTTCAATCTCCAGCGGCTGGCTCTTCTTACTACTGTCCTGTCCGACTCTCCACCAAATGCAGAGTTGATATATAGTGCGATGCAGGATAAGATTCACCAGCCATATCGCTCGACACTGATCCCAGGCCTCACGGATATTCTGCAATCCGTTACTCCATCGACACACAAGGGTCTACTAGGCATTTGCTTGTCCGGCGCTGGGCCTACGATATTGGCTCTAGCTACGGAGAACTTCAATGCAATAGCCGAGAAGATAATAGACAGATTCAAACAGGAAGGTATCACATGCCAGTGGAAAGTGCTGGAGCCTGCAGAAGATGGCACCACATGCGTGGAGACACCAGATAAGTAGAGTCAGTCGATGTTCAAATGTGTTCTTGGACTTGATCTCGGTATAATGCTTCAAAGCTTCTGGGGCAGGCGGTTTATGCGGATAAACTTTTCATTTCAGCGCTCACAGGAACGCTCTCCGCCTCATACATCATCCACATGGGCTTGCTGCTTATCGTCACAGCACAACATCTGAGAATCGACCTCAGATATTGCAATACCTTTCATGCCTATCTATAAACCATAGAAAGCTACTTAAACTCCTGCCTTCGATTTTTCAACGAGTCCAAGCCGGAGAATGTCGTTTCTAGAGGGCACCAAGCGTGCTACACTTAGAAGCACTTGCGGTGGACAATGGATGGACCACTCTCGTCATACTCCTGCTTGGAGATCCACATCTGCTGGAAGGTGGAGAGCGAAGCCAAGATGGAACCACCGATCCAGACTGAGTACTTTCGCTCAGGAGGAGCAATGATCTTGACCTTCATGGATGAAGGAGCAAGAGCAGTGATTTCCTTCTGCATACGATCAGAGATACCTGGGTACATGGTAGTACCACCAGACTAGCACCAGTTAGTAACCTATTTTGAACATACAGAACTGTGGAGAAGCTTACCATAACAATGTTGCCGTAGAGATCCTTTCGCACGTCAACGTCGCACTTCATGATCGAGTTGAAGGTTGTGACGTGGATACCACCACTCTCGAGACCAAGAACAGATGGTTGGAAGAGAGCCTCGGGGGCTCGGAATCGCTCGTTACCAATTGTGATAACTTGACCGTCAGGGAGTTCGTAGGACTTCTCCAAGCTTGAGCTTTGAGCTGCGGTCTGGATTTCCTGCTCGAAGTCGAGCGCGACGTAGCAAAGCTTTTCCTTGATATCTCGGACAATTTCTCGCTCAGCGGTTGTGGAGAATGGGTAACCTCGCTCAGCCAAAATCTTCATCAGGTAGTCTGTCAGATCACGACCAGCCATATCGAGACGGGAAATAGCGTGTGGCAGAGCGAAACCCTCGTAGATAGGAACAACGTGAGTGACACCATCACCAGAGTCGAGCACGATACCAGTTGTACGGCCGGAGGCGTAAAGAGACAATACAGCCTGGATGGAGACATAGAAAGCAGGTGCGTTGAATGTCTCGAAAACGATCTGTGTCATCTTCTCTCGGTTCGACTTTGGGTTGATTGGGGCTTCTGTGAGCAGGACTGGGTGCTCTTCTGGAGCAACACGGAGTTCGTTGTAGAAGGTGTGGTGCCAAATCTTCTCCATATCATCCCAGTTGGTGACCACCCCGTGCTCGATCGGGTATCTCAAGGTAAGGATACCTCTCTTAGATTGTGCCTCATCACCGACGTAAGAGTCTTTCTGACCCATACCAATCATGATACCATGGTGACGGGGTCGCCCAACGATAGATGCTATTCTAATCAGCACAGAGTTCTTGCAATCTTGGACTGCGACTTACGGAAAACTGCTCGAGGCGCATCATCACCAGCGAAACCGGCCTTACACATACCAGAGCTGTAGAAAATCGCAGTCAGTACATTGCTCTTGTTTTGTTCTTTTTTCTGTCATCTTGTCTGCCAATCCCATCTCAGGTCACTGTCAAGGTGGGGCAAGAATTGTGACCGGCTGAAACGGCAGCGATAAGGTTGGGAATCTCTTACCCATTGTCGATGACGAGGGCGGCAACTTCTTCTACACATCGAAAGCAAAGTCAGCACTTGTTTCTCAGATGATATCTTGCTGCTTGTGATTAGAGGATAGGTTGAAGCTTACCTTCCATGACGAAGGATTTAACTGAGTTTGAATGCGAAAAGAAATGTCCGGGAGGTTGTAGAGGAGACTGTGAAGATTGACACTCCTGCAGTCCTTAAATTAGTCGAGGATGAATAAAGGTCGGATGACGGTGGTAGGGGGAAGGTAAGAGGAAATGTATTGTAGCGGTGGGCGGTGCGCTTGAGTACGCGGAAGGGACTGCCAAGAATGACGGCTTTTGGTGGCCACTGCAGTCACTCGAAATGGAGGCAACACACCTGCACAATGTACTGGGCCAGCTGAAATGATAGTGTCCAAAGTTTAAGATAAGTAGCTACTTGCCGGCCTTACTGAATCAATATTGCTCTCATTCGCGAAAACCGCAACTCGTTTTTGAGAGGTCTTATACTATGACTTTGCCCTCTACTAAAGTGGCGGCCTGGCCACGCAATGCTACTGCAAAAGCCCCATAATGATCGTCTTGATTTACAGGCAACTGCGTTTCAGAGTGCTGTACAACTGCTGAGCACACCGACCCTCGCATTATATCGATTCTTCGAGTCAAAAGCTCACCGACTCCCCTGGCGTTGGCCCACCAGCCACATTCAGGGTCCGTAGGTAGCCATTTATAGTCTTCTCGGCCGAAATGATTACTCAAACACACGAAGCATGGCCCTGGCTGCTGTTTGCTTACGCTTATGGGACACCACCGGCCTGCATGGATTCGAGCTCAGGGAACTTGAAGAGGATGTGGCTGTCAGTCGCCAATTGTCTTATCCCCCTGTTCAAATCATCGACGTGCGAAAGGTCAAATATTTTCTGCCACAAACTGTGGGGTATCGATAGTACTTCCCCGCCAACGCCGCGAAGTTGCTAGACTTCCTCAACAATTTCAGCTCGACGGCAGCAAAGCTGAGGCAGTGTTATGTTTGGTGATTACATCCAGCGTGCGAGCAAAGTCATCAACTGTAAAGCCTTTCCCAAACATACTTGCCAGATTGATCGGAACGAACGGGCACCTTGTGTATGCAAATCAGGATCGAAGCCTTTAGAATGAACTGGTAGGTGCTGCACATCTGATTTAGCCAAGAAAGAATTTTGTGACCCTGCCTGAGAAACACTTCACACTGCATAGATCAAAGCACTTCTCAGCATTTGTTTCTTTAATTCTTCTTATCCAATCTCTTCGAATTCCGTCGGTTTGGTGAGAAACTCTGACATAGTAAACTTTACCTCGAAAACCAGCAACAATGGACAAGGGCATGAGCAACCTGCTCCAATGGTCGATCGAAAATTCTGCAAACGGCCATTCGACGGACGAATCAGCGCAACCTACACCAGAGCCTCGAGGACTCACGCAAGATGCGCTGCGCTCATTGATGGGTGGTCCAAGTGATGCAGACCTGATGAAACAAGCCATGACAGTCATTGTTCACCCAGAAGCTACGCTCGAAGATAAACTCATAGCCTTCGACAACTTCGAACAGATGATCGAAAATCTGGACAATGCTAACAACATGGATGCGCTTGGGCTGTGGCCTCCTCTGATGAACCAGCTGGACAACAGCGAGGCCGAGATTCGGAAGATGGCAGCCTGGTGCATCGGAACTGCAGTGCAGAACAATGAGAAATGCCAGCAACAACTACTATCACATGGTGGCATTACCACAGTCTCCATAATGGCTATCAACGATCAGGATGCTGCTGCAAGACGAAAAGCCGTATATGCGCTTAGCTCGTCGATTCGTAATTTCCAGCCTGGCATGAACGAAGCGCTTAAAAGTCTACCAACCAATATTACTGGGCCAGACCATGTCTCAGCAAGCGACATGGATGTTATAGACGCAATGATGGCGAAGCTGAGGGAGTAAACCAGAGATTCTTGATGGTTTGTAGGATTATAATACCCATGGATGGCGTTAGGTGTTTAGGGAAGAGATTGAGCCGCCGGATCCTCAGAGGAATGCATATCTGGCGAACCCACCAAACACTGCTGAACTCTCTTGTAATCTTTTTTTTATAACTCATAACGATCCCACGTCGTAGCATTCAAGTTCTGACGAGCATATGCCACATCGCCAAACTCTCACCACCCCTCTAATCAAGCACCACCATCCCTCACAACGCCAAATTATAAGTATAATCATCCTCCATATTCTGACTAATCCAAAGCACAACACAACTCAACATAACCAACGCATTCCCCAAAACATTCGCAATCCCCATCCACATAGTCTGCAAACTCGCCTCCGCAACGACATAATTCAACACCAACACACACACACTCCCCGCCAATCCACCCGCAATCAACGCAAACCCCAAAAACAACACCAGCCGCGCCTTCCACGCGACTCCGTTCCCACTGTACGAGAAATTATCTGCGCTCAGTCGTGTTTTTTCAATGCTGTTTATGACGGTCATGCCGAGGGTTGAGCAGATTAGGGGGATCCAGTCGACGAAGGTTATGTGGATGTCGGAGCCGTTGCGGATGGAGTGGGAGTAGACGGCTGCGTCGAGGAAGAGGAAGAAGCCTAGGGAGAACTGGATGTTTCATATTGGGTTAGTTATTGCTGGCCTTAAGTCAAGGAGGTATGGGTGATTTGGCCAAGGTGTTGGTCTTACCAGGGCACCGGACATGTAGATGCCTGCGGTCCTGACGTTCGCGTTGTTCATCCATGCTGGCATGGGGAATTTGCGAAAAAGGCGGTTCGATTCCATTTTTGTGACTTAGAATAAGGACCCTCTAGACTTCGAGAATTGGTGAGGTTGTTTAACAATGATGCGCAAAGACAGGTCTGATAGGCAACGGATAATCGTGGTTGACAGTGCTATGGGCAGTGAGCTCACATGGTTTATGTGGTGTGGCTGGTGTTTGAGGATTGAGAGCAATTGTGTCACGTGAAGATGACGTTTATAGGCACTCGTCATTCCTTGTACTGCCGCACGAGACTCATTTGATTACTGCTAATGTGTGGCAGCCTGATATCATGTATGTAGATTATATATCGCGCTATGTGATCTTACGTGTAGAGCACAACTACTCCAGACAGTCAACGTCCCGGCAATAACGAAGCGAACTCTGTCTGCTTGCAAGGTTCGAACTGTGGGAACAGCAAGGTAGAAGTCAATAACCTCAGAGGATATGACATGATTTGACGCGGTTGAATGAGCTGCCAATATCAATCAGCTGTGATGTTGGTTTTGCGTGCAATGTCCACCAAAAGCACATCTGTACGATAAATGGGCTCGTGTCGGGACTTCAAATTGATGCCGTGAATCGGGTTCCTGATGCGAATAAGCTTGATGTATAAGTCGTGAATAATATGAATATCCTTTTAGAATTGCCTATCGCTGGTTGTAACCTTAGGTTGTTCCGAACTGGGCTGCTCAGAAGTCCTGTTCCTCTTTGAAGAATTGCGTGAAGCTGATAATTGTTCCATAGATCAGGATGCCTCCAACGATTGACATTGCCATTGCAGGCACCTCAATCAAGGCACAATGCGCCAATAACACAGGGAGAGCTGCGAGCTAGTTAGTCTATCATCCAACGGTCCCAATTCTGCTAATGTTCGACATACCAATTCCCATCACGACCAGGAAGCCAGTGCAGAATCTCCCAAAGTCCACTACTGCATATCCTGCTTCTCCCATGAAGTCGTCTGGATTTGCACATTTCCTACATATCCAATTCGGCAGTGGTGCAACCACATAGGTCGCAACAACGAGTAGGGTCAAGAAGTTGTGGAAGAGCGCGGCGGAAAGGATGACAAGGAGAAATCCTATGGCAAGGACCTGAGTATTGTAAGCGACCAGCTGAACGTATGCATTGAATGACTCATACAAAAGAGAGCGCAATGATGGTCTTGAGACCTGCCACCATAGTGGAGGCTGCTTTGATAAATGAGGCTTAATCGATGAGTTGTATTGGTAGAGAAGGCGAATTTGTAGGTTGTTCGAGGTTGTTGCAGTATTTATAGCAGCGATCTCTGGGGCGTGATGTCTTTCCGACGACAATCGTAATAATGGTGAAACGAGGTCAGTTGGTGGTCTTGTGTTGCAGACGAAATGAGTTAAAGCTGCTGATTTGGATGCTTCGGATGCATGCAAGTGTGGCTGGTGTTCAGTTCAGCCTCGTCATCTTCAACATCGAAGCAATTGCGCTGCACTTTCGGCCGCGTCTGCGAGTAGAGCCTGCCAGTACATTTCTACACCAACACCAACACGCCTTGATCACTCTTTTAATTTACAAGCTCTCGTCGCGGCCAATCACACCAGTCTTCAGTAAACATGTTCAGAAATAATTACGACAACGACTCAGTGACATTGTGAGCCACACATCTCAGGATCTACGTCTTTCCAGGCTAACGCTCACAGCTCGCCGCAAGGACGAATCTTCCAAGTTGAATATGCCCAAGAAGCGGTGAAACAAGGTTCGGTAGTCGTAGGGCTTGTCAGCAAAACTCACGTGGTTCTCACCGCGTTGAAGGTATTACACAACGAGCTCGATCCACAAGGATGACACAAACTAATCATTGGTTCAGCGAAATGCAGAAGAACTATCCTCCTACCAGAAAAAGATCGTCGGGGTAGATGACCATCTCGGTGTCGCTCTAGCAGGTCTCGCCTCAGACGCCCGTGTCCTCTCAAACTTCATGAAACAGCAATCATTAGCCTCGAGATTGAGCTACGGCAGAGCGATACCTGTCGAGCGAATAGTAAACATGATTGGAGACCGAGCGCAGACAAGCACACAGCATTATGGCAAGCGGCCATACGGTGTAGGATTGTTGGTAGCAGGAGTTGATGATCTGGGGCCACATCTGTTCGAGTTCAGTCCTTCGGGCATGACGCAAGAGATGTTGGCATGCGCAATCGGAGCACGAAGTCAGATGGCACGAACATATCTCGAACGACACTTAGACAAGTTTGCAGACTGTTCTCGGGACGAGCTCATCAAGCACGGTTTATTGGCTCTCAAGGAGAGTCTGTCGCAGGATAAGGAATTGACAGTAGATAACACGAGTTTGGCTGTGATTGGTGTTGGTGAGAAAGATGGCCGAAAGAAGACCGAGAACTTCAAGCTGTACGATGGTCAAGAGGTAGGTCCGCTGCTGGAAGCCAACATTGAGACGAGTGGTGGAGGCGAGGATGATGCGATGGAAACAGATTCATGATCACCTAACACCATCCGGCGAGGCGTTCCCGGCGCAGGTGCAATATGAGGCATGGCAAATCGACAAAACGATTGTTGGTGGTTTGATCTGATGCATTATCACAGTCCAGAGGAGTTCATGACGTCCTTTTCCGAATTGACTTGTAGCTGGCATAACCTTGCAAATCGCTACAGTTCTCTTGTCTAGGTCGCGATTCGGAGTACTGATAGAAGGCTGAGCTCTAATCAAGAAACGTTTCTCACTGGCTATGGCTACTCAAAAATCACCAACATTTCCATTACTCGCGTGTCCAATCGAGGTTGAACCGACCTTCAGCGACTTTATAACCTCTCAAAGCCTCAAGAACCTGGTCGGGGTGTTTAACTTCACACAGAATGTTCGCGTTTCCTGCCCCAACGAAGCCCTCTTCAATGCTGCGTCGAACCCAGCTCAATAACCCATCCCAGATCCCGTCAATGTTCACAATAACAATTGGCATCTTGTGAATCCCTAACTGGTTCCACGTGACCATCTCCATGACCTCCTCTATCGTGCCATACCCTCCAGCAAGCGCAACAAAGCCACTTCCCGGACCACCCTTGACCACCTGTTCCGCCATCATTCGTTTTCGAGTATGCATGTCTTGGACGACTATAGTGTTGCCGAACTCAGAGTGTGGTATCAGATCACTCGTGTTCGCTCTCTTCAGTTGTTCTCTCGACATTGTTCGCTCGGCTTGCTTCGTGTGGCCGTTTGTGTCTGGTGGTGGCGCAGGACTGTCGTTTCTTGTGCTTGGGTCCGATTCGATTTTAACAAGCGCGCGTGGTATTATGCCGTCGACTGAGTCTGGGCCGTTGTTTGCGACGAAGGTCTTTGCGACTTCGCCCATTATGCCCATTGTGCCACCACCGTATATGAGTTTGTAGCCGGCGTTGGAGAGGAGTGTGCTTAGTTGGCGCGCGGATTCGAGATGGGCTGGGTTTTTGCCGGGTGAAGAAGCGCAGCTGGAGACCAGAGTTAGTGATTATATTCCATTCTGTTGAAGTTCTCGACTCACAAGACGCAGACTACGGGTTGCGCTTCACCATTCTCGTGAGACGCCATTCCGAAGGGTACGTAGTATCGTAACAGCTGGTGATACCTGGTCGGGAGCGGGGATCCGACTCGTTATAAGCCTGCTCCTTCGTTTACTGAGGTGGTGATATGAATATACCTAGGTAGTGAACATGTGCTGCGCGATCAATTGCGCTTGAGTGAAAGTGTGGGAAGTACAGGAATCAGTGTCGGGCAACAAGGAACCACTACCTTTAAAATATATTTAGGCAATCACAGCACAGAGTATCAAACTTTGTCAGCTGGTACACAAGTACAACAGATTCAGTCAGGATATGCTCAGCTCTTCGTGACTCGACGGGAACTCCATAGTGGGACGCTTGAAAGTCGAGGACATTGTATGACATCAATAAGGTCAGACACGTGTCTTCAGGCATGAAGGAGACAAGCATTCCACGGGAGCAAAGTGCACAGCAGGTGTAATCTGGTCGAGGTAGTTCAGCATGTCAAATAAGACGGACTCGACGGACTCAAAGATCAATGCTGAACGTTGTGTTGCGCGTTTCTGTCACTGGACGACCACCTTTTCGCAGCTCCAATTGAGGTTCGGGGTGTGTGTCAGCATGGCCATGTGCGGAGATTCGCAGTTGTTGTGATATTTCTGGAAGGCACATCCGATTACTGTAAACACATCGTTGTGAGACGCGTCCACCAACTGGTCAGCAAAAACGACATAGAAACCGCTGAAATCACAAGTCGTATGAGCATCATTGTTGGATCGTGAAATTGATGGAACGATCGACTTCAACACTACAGATGATTGGAGAGTAAGCAAGCAGCAGCAGGTGAAGGTGAATCTGAAGGCTTGTCGTTTTCACACCTCGAATTGGCAGATGGCAAGTCTTACTACTGGGTACTACAACTTGCGTTCAAAGAACGGACAATCTGCTACAAAGTGATACACAAATGAAAACCAAACAACAAACTGACCCCAGCCACGGAACGTTGACAGAGCTAAAGGCCGTCTGACAGCTGCTTTAATCTCCTCATGTCAAGCCTCTATCTCTACCTACTTATGTGCAGCCTTACCATTTCATTCGTCGTTTCTTGTCCTAGGCTTATCATCAAAAACGGCAGGTACTTGCCGTTGGCGAGTTTTTCGCTAAGGTAGTGTTCATGCTCGTAAGCAACTGAACGGGTGAAGGTTGTGCTGCAACGCTGGTTTGTTATGGTGACGATACATCTCCATTTTGTCGTGTTTTTAGGATCAAGCCCATGTCACTCTGGGATTCAATGTCTGGGATCTGGACAAAATGGAACTCTAAAGCCGCCGACGTGCGAATGAACGCTGGGTCGATGGGCATGGTAGGTGGGCCTGACAGGGCTTCGGACACGCCAAAAGGCTTTTACTATTGCACCCCTAACCTTTCTGGTGCTCGGCTGTGCTTTTAATGGTTATTTTAGTGCCATGATCGGGAGCAATGGACTGGACTGACATCCCACTGTTTCTCACCCGAAATGAGGCTGATACTGCACAAACATATGCTCTGCAAATCTGCTGTCCAATCTTGACTTGGCGACCTCTTCTCACCTCGTCGTCGCATACTCATCAGCCTACTACGGCATTTCCAATCCCTGGTTCGATACAATGGCAGCTCTGTATCGATACTTAATTCTGGTGCTACTGACGGCCATTGCCTCTGCCCAAACCAGCGCTGTGGCCTCCATCGAATCATCAGCGACAAGCGCTGTCTCGTCCGCTCTGGCTGCTGTAACATCGGCAAGCTCTGCTGCCAGCTCATTATCTTCAGCTGCATCCTCCGCCTCGAGTGCAGCCAAGACGGCAGCAGCATCAGAATCCTCGTCGTTGTCGTCTGTTGCCTCATCACTTTCGTCGGCTGCTTCATCAGCTGCTTCATCGGCATCCTCGATAGCCTCAAGCGCATCGTCAAAAGCGTCCAGTGCGTCGTCGGCGATATCCTCTATTTCGACATCAGCATCATCGACATCAGCCGTTGTTCCTGTGTCTACGACTTCATCGGTTTCATCAGTGTCCTCTGTCTCCTCTATATCTTCATCGTGTAAGTACTCATTCACATCCCTCTTGTTTTGTTGGTTTTCTTGAGTTTCTATTGGTCCGCTTCGAGAGGGGTTCAGCATGCGAGTTATCTTTCAAGCTGTAACACTATCTATAGCTTCGGCTACCTCGATATCGAGCGCGACGGCGAGTAGCTCCAGCAGATCTACCATCGCTTCAAGCACTACCTTGACCTCTCCTTCCACTTCTCCGGTAGTGGTTACAAGCACTTCTGCGTCCTCTGCTGCAAGCACTTCCCA
>Ga0068618_1000425_pt1 | contig 11647 bp, 11 predicted proteins | sample InSIn2SAF170_2_FD_77423 | JGI IMG/M metagenome (GOLD analysis project Ga0068618, IMG submission 77423) | Clean room microbial communities from NASA Spacecraft Assembly Facility at Jet Propulsion Laboratory, Pasadena, California, USA -... ...
AATACAATGTCATTAGCAAAAAGAAGAAAGGAAACTTTTCTACCATGAAGAAGGCATCCACACTTGGACCCTATGGTCTCAAGGATAAAGGAATCCAACTCATCTATATGTAACCCAAGTAAAGCAGGAGAGAAAGGGAAACTCGGTTTCACCCCTATGGTGCTAAAAACACTATCAGAGAATCCATATGAGGTGTGCACTCAAGCTAAGAGCATCTCATATAAAGTCAAGATAGCAACTAAACCCTCCTTTGGTACACCTAAAATCCTCAGCCATTCCATGAGTCTGTGTCGAGGAATAGTATCAAAGGCTTTCCTCAAGTCTACAAAATAGCAAAATACTGGTGACTTTCATAATCTAGCCTCCTCGATAATATCCATGAGTGTAAAAATATGATCATAGGTAGGGTAATCTCTATGAAAGTTAGCTTTTCTCATAGCTCGAATTCCCTTAGATCCATCCATCTGAGAGAGATAGCCCTCCAAGACCATGACATACAATTTGGCCAGGGTGTGGCCAATCATGATGGTGCAATAATTACTCAATTCATCAGGGTCACTAGTCTTAAAGATGGGGTGAATGATGTTAGAAGTCTAGGAAGAAGGGAACTAGATAAAATAACATTATTGAAGAGTTGCATAAGGATGAGGGGAGGGTGTGGATGGCGTGCTTGAGGAATTTGGATTGAAGATATTCAATGTACATGGCCTTCCTCAAGTTTAGTTTCTGAATGGAAGAATGGATGAGGGTGGATGAGAAAAATTCTAAAGTGAGGGGACAATGGATAGGAGTGAGTGGGGGATGTCCTCCAAAAGTGTAGAGGCAAGAGGCATACTCCTTCCAAGCATGGAGAGAAATAGAATTTGTGAGGTAGTTTTTTGGTAAGAAGGAGCGCCAAAAGGATTTTGGGTTAGAATGAAGTGAAGAGATGATCTCAGTTCTCCTTTTGGCTAAGAATTGAAATTTCTTAGTCCTAAGGAGATGCTAGTAGGATCGATGGAGTACAGAAGTGGAGGCAGATCTAGGATTGCAAACCATGGATCAATGAAGGTGGAGATGGGAATCCTTGCACTCGAGATCAAACCAAGGATTCATCGAACCATGGCCTAGGTGGAAAAACTAGGGGGATGGAATCAATTTATGGGGAAAATCCTAAAGGGCCATTGAGAAAAGGGAAGTAGTAAGAAAGGAGGCTTGATCCTCTATCGATGGGAGGGAGGGAAAAGCAAGGATTTTTTACTGCAGGATGGTATTGTAGAGTGGGTCAAACTTTGAATCAAATAGGATGGATAAGCAAGGGGATCTAGGAGTGGGAATGGTAGCAAGGGGGGCTATGGAAGATGGTCTAAAAGAGACAAGGTGAGGTGGGCATGGTCAGCTAACAAAATTCAAGGGGAGATAGAGAAGGAAAGGAACTGTGGGATGAGAGCAATACCAAAGAGGATGTAATCTACAACACTCGCACCTCCTATATGTGAGAAATAAATGTAGTGTCGATACTAAGAAAACCAAGCAATACCATTAAGAATCAAAAGGTCATGGATCTCATCAAGATCAAGGAGGAATCTCCCATAGCATGTGGGAAGCATGAGGTTAGTGAAGTCTCTCTGGAGTGATGTTTAACAAATTTCAAAAGATAGGTGGCTTCAAGAGACACCGTAAATTTGATGTTTGGGATAAACACCTATCAAAGAGATCCAATAGAGATGTAAACCTTCATGTCCCATATTTATAACCTACAAGGAAATAGAAAGGAGTGAAAGCTGACACATAGCAATAACAATAATCTTTTCTATATTCAAGATAACTTAAAATATAAACCATAGTATATGATACTATATTGGTCTTAGCACATGGTATTGCAATATAATAACACTTTATCTTGATTTATGTATTATTACCAATTAATCATTTAATGAGTCTAAATATGATTTATTAAATAAATAATAAATCATTTTTAGGCATCTAAATTTTTCCCCTCTTTCAATATGAAATGAAAAGTATTGAAATTGCATAATCCAAAGAAGTCTAGAAAAGAGAAAAAGATTTTCAATAGTAAAGTGGATTTCCTTATTTTGATCAATATGTTGAGTATATTATGTTGTTTTCCCCCTTTTGGTCTTGGTTTCCCCTAGCTCATGATGCATAAGGTAAGAAAGCCAAAAATAGGAGTCCTTATATGAAGTGAGCAGTCTATGCCAATCCTACTCACCTAGAAAATACTTGCAGAACAAATAAACATATACTCGCATAGATCACATCCATGAAAGAATAACCAATGTAAAGAGCAAGGATTAAATTAATATAATATGCAATGTATCACTATGGTATATGTGACTCATAGTGCTATAAACCATGATATATAGACTACTTTAATAGACAACTCATATTCTATAAAGAGCAAGTGCATGAGGTCCTCTTTAATGCCCCAGGCTTATAATATCCATGATGTATAGACTACTATGATAGACAACTCATAGTCTATAGATGTAAAGTTGGTGAGAAATTTTAATAACTCAAGATTGAAATAATCATGTAACTGATAAGAGAGATGTTGCTCAAGGAGTGACCATGGTGTTGAAAATATTTGTTAGTAGAACAATGAGCAATGGTATTCAATTTCTATAAATGTACCAAATATTCAAACCTTTAATGGCCTTGTAGTTCAATATTTCAATTTGTATGAATTTTCAAACTAAATCCATGCCATTGGCAGCATGGTATGCCTAAAATTTTATGATCATGTCTTCAACAATTTTGATCCTTATCCATAAAATATTACATATGCACGAACAGTTCATATAAATGAGCAAATATTAAGTAAAACTTCAACATGCCTAATTTATAAAATATATTCAATTGAAAAGCATCCATATCATTTTTTATTTGTTCAATACTAAAAATAATAATGCATTTTATCATAACATTTTTAATATTCAGCATATATCAACAACATTTGACTATATAATTAATTTGTCCATAAAATGCTTATAAAATCAAGAATTTCATCATTTAGAACTTGTATCACTATGGAATCATAGCAATCATTTGAAAGCACACATAATTATATCATTTCCACACCTCTATAGGCGCTTAAATGGATTATTTAACCTTCAGGAAAAATGGTGCATCCAATTAGCAATAAAACATGAATTTGCAAGTATGTAGCAATAGTAAACCATGCATAATTTTAGAGATGACATTTTTGCATATAATTTTAATCAATCTTATCTTTAGCAATAAAATTTTAACATTTTCAATTATCCAACACTCAAAATGATCATTTAATAATATCAATGAGAATTAAAATTAAAGAAGTACATTTGAATTTTTTAGCAATTTGATAAAATCCACATTGCTAGCAGTGTCTATTTAGTATAAATGAATTTAAATAATGTAAAAGGATAAGAAATAATTAGACATTCAATGTGAAGAAATAAAATGCACATTTTTAGCATTTGAAAGTGGTAGGCATCATATGGATGATCAATTTGAAGAAAAGCACACCGCTAGCAGTGTGAAAGTGACAAAATTTATTTTTGAAAAAGTAATCATGACCCTGTAAAATCATACAAGCAAAATGCACATACAAAATAATATTTTTGAGAAATAATAAACCAACATGATGAATCCCTAGGGTGTTATTGGGAAAAGAGGGATATATAATTCTATCACTTTTTGATTGTGCCTCTTGTGCTCTAATAACCCTGTTGACTAGGCGAATGATTACTTCATGTACATATTCAAGTGTGATTTCACTTACCTGCATGATCATCTGATGTGCCTCCAGAATTGAGGAGTGATTTCAAGCCATAGGATTCTTGTTCCTGACTACGATTTAATATCTTGGCTTATCTATGGTGATTCATTTATGTTTTTTGATGCCTTTGCATGGCAGATGTTGATTGGAGAGTCATCAGCCATCCCTTGACCAGATGGAAGGGACATAATTTAGAATATCTTTGCACACTTCCATTTGACCATACAGTATGCCTCTAAAATCTTTGGTTTAATCCCTAAATTTGATTTAAATTTATGTTCGATTCTTCTCCTACATGTTATTCTAATCTTGCAATGTGATTTTTAATACATACATTTTGCTCTTCATAGGAATGCAAGGTTCTAATTAGGGGAGGGCTCGTATCCATAGCAACATTAGAGAAGGCATGGACATGGAAATAGATAAACCAAAAGGATAACATCCTAACTCAATATGAGCTAGCAGACCTAGAAATTATCGGGTATATCTTTTAGGATATTCCATTGTTGATAGTGTTAACAAAGCACTAGGATCCCAATTGCAACATATTTCACCTGCCCCCAGATGAAATGATAGTCACATTGCTAGATGTATACCAAATATGGAGTATACCTATCAGAAGGAGATTGGTACATTAGATGGAGGTGGTATATAATAACACATGAGAGCAGTTAGCATTTTCATGGCTAACTGGTGAGGCTGACCATGATTGGGATCATTAGGTAGTAAGGTAGTAAGGATAGTAGAGGTATATCAGTTTTCACAACCAAGAAGGCACCTACGATTCTATATTATTATGATTATCTTGACATATATATGTCCAAATAAAAGAAGCTCATCATTCCCACTTGGATTATTTTTGATGGTTCAAGATATGTGTGTGAGGGACACACAATTTACATGGGCTTCATTGGTATTGGCATAGCTGTATAGGGATTTGTACAATTTTGTGAGCATTGACAAGTTCAACATTACAATTGTACATACAGGTCTTCTCCAAGTTTGTGCCTACAAGAAGATCATAGTCATTAAGTTGGTTGGGCTACAAATGGATTTAGAGGACCTAGGAGATATTGCCTATATATGTTGGGTGTCAAGGGAAAGACAATATAGATACCCTCATTCCTTAGAGATGATCAGGAGAGATATTGACGACCTACATGTGGAGGACTTAGTATGGGTCTCCTATATTAACTTTATATGGGATGATGATTCCCATCATATTGCTTGGGTTCATCATGAGTGCTTCCTCCATACTAGGAGGAAGATGGTGGAGCCATACCATCCCCACCTAGTGCTAGGGAAGTTTGGGATTCAGCAAGGAATCCCAACAGTTTTGATTTTCTACCACCAATACATGGCATAGGGAGACATGCCTGCAAGGTCATAAGTGATACCATCCTATATGATAACATAGGAGGAGCCAAAAGCACATGACATGATGATCGATGTATCCATGGCGTTAGGAGTAGCTCGAGGGTATACAACATGGTGGCATGGATTCCATCTCATAGATTTAGGGATGGATGAGGAGGAGGAGGAGGAGGTAGCTATAGTGAGTGAGGGGTCCTCCAAGGATGACCCCTACCAGGTCAACAATTCAATGCATGATATTCCCATGTAGGAGGGAGGAGTAGCACCAAGGTTGGTTGTGCTAGCCAAGGTTGTAGTATTAGGTAAAAAGAGTAACCACATACGTAATTTTGCAAATTTATATATGATTAATGAACTAATAATGCATACATTATTTGTAGGAGAGATGAAGGCACTGATGATGATCCTTTAGGAAAAAAATGAGAGGCTCAAGCCTCTTGAGGCATAGGTGGCAGCTTTATAGGACACACTTACAGCTCGAGATGCGTAGATTACTATGCTAGAGTAATTTGTGAAGAGGTTACAGGAGAGGGTGGATATGCCTCCACTGAAGGAGTAGTGGTATTTCATGCAAAGTCTCATGGATTGGATAGAGCAAAAGGAAGGTAAGATAGCCACACTTCGAGGAAAATACGAGAGGTACAAGGCTCTCTTATCATCTCAGGGGATCAGCACTAGTGTTGTGTTGGGGGAAGTATCATTATTAGGGTCCAACAGTAGTATTTGTTGGGTTAGGTAGAGGATGGGAGATGCTACTAGCAGTGGGAGTAGTACTCATTAGTAGCTAGGCTATGGACTTGAAGCCATCCCATGTTGTATTATATGATTCATTTATATATATATATACTCTTTTTTGGCTTAAAATTGTATTAAATATATTTTATTTATGTTACTTGCTTAATGTGAATTTGGATGATTTTATTGTTGCATAATGTGTTTCAGTTAATCATGTAAGGTGTCAAAGTACAATTTTTAAGAACACAAGCAATAAGCCTTCCCTAAAAATTAGTGTATGCAACTTTTAAACAATAATGAATCCATAAAATGAACTAAAGCACATATCAATTTGATTACACATTGTAATATATGATAAAATTTGCAATCAAAAATAAAAGAGACAATCAAGCATTAAAACCAGGTCACAAGGTACCAATTGAAGTAATTTAAAACACATGTGATTTTTTTTCTTTTTAACATTTTCAAATTTATGTTTTAATCAATTAAAATGATCAGCAATGCAATAAGGATAAATAAAATACTATTCTTTTTAATTATGTTTCAGGAAATGCATGCCGTTAACGGCCTAAAAATAGAGTGAACATCATGAGCGACATGGAATTCAAGTAAGAAAATGAAATTTTTAATAAACAGTGAAAGAATGACTTCCCATGAAATACAAAACATAATAAAAACATTCATACAATGAGCAATAATTCATAATATCCAAGCAAATAAACAACCTAGCTAATGTACACTATAGAAGCTATTTGTATATTTTAACCAATAATTTTATGTACTTGGGATGTTTTTGCAACTCAAGTACATTTTGCAAAGGCAAAAATGAAGAGAGGTACCTTTGGTTTTGCTTTTTCCACATCATGGTTGTGTATGAACAATGGTGCACATCATTAACAGCATTGGTTTTTATTTCTTTTCTATCATTTTTTGAATTTTTATTTCTGCATCCATGCTTATTAGTAGAATAATAAATCAAATAATTTGAATTGCTTAATGTGCTAATACAACCTCTTGGTTTGAAGGGGGTAAAGGATTTGTGAACACCTCTAATTATCCATTATCAGAGTGCATAGGTCCATCATTTGTAGTAATATTATCCTCCATCTGATTGCTTTTTTTTCAATGAAATCCTAAATAAGATGTCTTAGATTCCTGCAATTTCTCTTTAGATGTCTAAGTACTCTATGATAATTGCAAAATTCCTCATATCACAAATTTTTAGGTACACCATTAGGGAATTTAGGTTCGACAATAGATGGAAGCTCAATAAGTTCTTCTTTCAATAATACATTAAGAATATTATCAGTAGTATCAGTTAACTCTGTAAATTTCCTTTGAGATTTATTATTTCTTTCAGTAGTTTTCTTGTTACATGTCAATTTTTATGATTGTTATCAGCATTGTTAACTTCTGATTTCTTATTTGTTTCAAGAGTGTTTATCTTCTTATCATATGTTTGAGGTTTGTTACTATGCATAGAATATATTTTTTTAATACAAGCTTCTTTTTTAAACAAAACATCCATCATTTCACCCAATATCATATCACAATTAGAGATAACCAATAGCTTCTACATAGGAAGTAATGCATTTGCAAATGTATCTTTCAAATTTTTCTCAAGCATTGTAACCTTGTTAGCAGTTTGTTTCCATTCCTTTACAAAATTAGCCAAAGATTAGTTAGGCAATTGCTTAATCTTACACAAATATTTAAAGTGAACTTTTTGAGCAATATTGTATTTAAAATTTTGCAAAAATTGATTAATCAAATCTTCATATCTATTAATACTTTGTTCAGGAAGAAGAAAGTACCATTTCAATGCATTATCTTTCAAACTATGTGAAAACAATTTAGTAAGAAAATATCTATCATGCATATATTCCATATCTTCTTCTTAATAGATAATTGTAGATCCAAAAATGTAGACCCAAAAATGTGTAATCAATAGACAAATACACAAATAAATAAATTGTCTACAAATACAATGATATGCTCTATATCATATATATAAAGAATATACATGAAATGCATGAACTTGATATAGAGTGGAGCAAGTAGCTGATTTATGTACAATTCTCAAGGTAAAACAAAAATGAATCTTTGGAGGATTATGATCATACTCTAGATGAGATCATAATGAATATTCGCTAGAATGGGACCACAAGTTGTTCCCTAAAATCTAGACCTCCCAATCTAAAGGATGCACATCATTGGATGCATGGCAATGGTATGTTACTAGCTGCATGGAACTTGATATTTTGTATTATGCGTGAAGGAGAGATAATAGAGCTTAAAGATTTTAACAAATTTCTCAAGATGGGTGGCATCAAGAGACACCGTAAGTTTGATGTTTGGGACAACCACCTATCAGAGAGATCTGATAGAGATGTCAACCTTCATCTCTTGTATTTATAACCTACAAGAAAATAGAAAGGAGTGAAAGTTGATACATAGCAATAATACTAATCTTTTCTATATTCAATATAACTTAAAATATAAACCATGGTATATGATATTACATTGGTCCTAGCACATGGTATTGCAATATAATAGCACTTTATCTTGATTTATGTATTATTGCCAATTAATCATTTAATGAGTATAATTATGATTTATTGACAGAGCAAGATCCTTCCCTATCTCTACTATTTTCATGTTGTTGATGGCCTTCTGGAAGGAAAGCATGCCATTAATGGCCTTCTGGCAGGAAAGCACATCATTAACAACCCTCCATAGATAGAATTTCAGGCTATCTCAAATCTTTAACGAATGTAAATAAATTCACATTCTCAATTTTGTATATAACCATTCCCATTTCTATAATCTGAGTTTGATTTTTTGTATTTTTCCCTAGTACACCTTATTCCAAGGGCTCAATCCCATATCTAGGATAAGTCATTATAAATTCCTTAAAATTTGTTGCATTACAAAAGGCATATGGTTCTGGATCACCAAGCACTATATGGACCTCACCTTGAAATTCAAATTTTAATATGCCATATACTATAGATGGGACTACATCCATATCATGAAGCCAAGGTCTTCCTAATAATAAATTATAAGACAATTTGGAATCAACAACCTAAAATTTAGCTGCAATTATCCTTACTCTTGTAGTTATCATAATTGTGGCTATCCCAACTGATTTTTAGATGAGTTATCATATGCCCTAATTCTAAATGTAGTTTCTTCTAATGGAGGTATTTCTATAGCTTTCACTTTGAGTTCAATCAAAAACTTATGGGAGCATACATTAACAACTAATCCATTATCTACCAATGTTCTTTTTATTTCCCATCCATCAATCATAGGGATAATATATAAAGCTAAACACTCATCAAGAAAATCCTTATTAAGCTTTTCATATTTGTAAAAGGAGATAACATCACATTCCTTAATAGCTATAAGCTTTTTAGAAAACATAGTCGAAGACATATTTGTAGGAACCACTTCCTTTTTTAACAAAGCATATAAGATTTCCCTATGTGTTTTAGATGTGGATATAAGATCATATAAACTAATCTTTGTAAGAGTAGTTTTTAATTTCTTAATCATACTATATGTCTTTGGATCAAGTGGGATACTTACTTGTTCTATAGTGATCGGATTGGGAGCATGCCTTGGATGCCCTCCTCTTAACCCAACATAAACTTCTTTGTCCACTGAAACTGTATTCACTATATTTCCTTGATTTGCATCTGTTTGATCAATTTGATATTTTCCTTTGGTAATAAGATCCAATATAGCCACCTCTAATGCTTTGCAAAAATTGGTGGCATTACCCTTCCTTTGATGAAATGTGCAATGAGCATCCAATTTTTTCATGGGAACATCATCATCTTGTGTTGATTTTTCCATTGGATGCAATAATCCCTTTTTCATTAGATCCCTCATAATAAATCTTGGTTGAATTGGAAAAGTGTACCTCACATCTTTTGTAGTGGTAGATCTTTGCAACTTTGATGGAGAAGTAGGTCTATCCACCATATGAACTATTTTTTCTTCCTTTTTGATATATTTCTTTCTATTCTCCTTATGGAAAGGATTAGGGTCATACTTTAGCTCCCCTAATTCAAGTAAAACTTTTTCTTTTTGCATTAACTCTTGTATTAATACTCCAAATCCCATATTTTTGTTACTAGGAGCACGCAAATTGATAATTGGTAAGATAGAATCTCTAAATATAGCATAAATTTTACTTTCATCTAATTTTCTTTGAATATATTTCCATACCTTTTTTAACCATGGAATGTACTTTTATAGGGTTTCATTACCCCCTTGTCTCATTGTACATAACTTTGTAACAAGACTTTGCTCTTTGATGTTGTGTTTGTATTGTCCCATGAATAACTTGACTAATGACTTGAAAGAATCAATTGAACCACCAGGTAAATTATAGAACCACTTACTAGCATCACCTTTCAGACTCCTTGGGAAGAATTTTACCATCAACTTATTCTTCGACCCTAATTTCAACAAGAATTCCTCTTGAAAGCTAATAAGATGTTGTTTTAGGTCTTGTTCACCACTAAACATATCAAACTTGGGGGCCTTGTGCTCGAGTGGTACGGTAAAAGTACAAATCTCCTCATATAAGGGTGAGGTTAATACACCATCATAGTCCTCTTCACTTTTTTTGATTTGCTATTATTCTCAAGATTGGAAAGTCGTGCAACTGTGACGAGATCTGGCATCACCAATGAGCTACCTATGCTAGTGAATGCATCAACTTTATTTTCTATTCTGCTAAGAATTTCCTTCATAAATTGTTCCATGTTTACACCACTAATGGACCAAAAATACCTAAAAACATCATTAATAGTGTAGATCCTTTACATAATTCTCATGAGATCTCATAGGGAGGGTAAGATAAATCGAAAAATTAGGTTCAACAAAATGTAAAACCAAAATAATGCATAAATGATAAATCAATGCACTATTTGTCTATAATATAATTTTTGAAGCTTAAATCAGAAATATGGCATCAAACAAACAATGATCAATAATGTACCTTCATCATAGTTATATAAACATGAAATAACAAAAAATCATTCATCAACCATCACATGACATTCATAAAGATGCATGCCACCAATAGCCTAAAGATACCACATCGTTGGCTACATGGAATAGGTAGATTGATGAATGGAATAAAAGATATACAAAAGCAAATTGAAGGGTTTAGCAGATCTATGTAGATTTGGTATTAGAAAACACCTTTGTTGGTAGGATAGAGCGATCTTGCATGTGTGGAAGTCTCTCTTTGTATTTTTTATTCCCTCGCATGATGATCTTGCATTGCCTTTGATGTGTCTTTAAAGCAACATCGTGGTGTTCTTTGATTCTTGAGATCATTGCAAATTACATTATTTAAGGTTTCTTTCTTGATATTTGATACCTTTTACATTGTACAATGGTCTATTACATTTATTACATTACCTTGGGTATATTTTAACCCCTTTTTACAATAAATATCATTGATGCTATAAAATAAATTATTTAATAAATAATAATTCATTTTTAGGCATCTTTAGGTTGAACCTAAGTCCATTATGTATCGATACACATATTAGCTTCACAATAGCACCATTACTGAAGTTCTTATCTATTGGCATGGATTATCCCCTGAGGATGCAACGTGGGAGACCCTCCACCAGTTTCAACAACAATTTCCTAATTTTTAGCTTTGAAGAAAAAGTTGATGCATTCACTAGCATAGGTAGCTCATTGGTGATGCCAGATCTCGTCACAGTTGCACGACTTTCCAATCTTGAG
>Ga0068618_1000426_pt1 | contig 11630 bp, 10 predicted proteins | sample InSIn2SAF170_2_FD_77423 | JGI IMG/M metagenome (GOLD analysis project Ga0068618, IMG submission 77423) | Clean room microbial communities from NASA Spacecraft Assembly Facility at Jet Propulsion Laboratory, Pasadena, California, USA -... ...
CCGCACCCTCTACACCCCCCACGGCATCCGCGCCCAAATAAATTTCAAGCGTCCAACCACCGAGCCCGACGCCATCATTTCCTACGAATACTGCTATCTAATCTCACTAGGCGACGGTCTAGACGGCTTGACGGGTCGCGCGCACGGTGGGCTCAATGCGCTGATTTTAGATCATATGACGGGGTCGATGTCGAGTCAGGCTATGGGGAGCTTTGCGCCGGCCACGGCGACGATGACGATCGATTATAAGGCGCCTATTGATACGCCAGGGGTTGTTTTGTGTCGGGGGTGGGTGGTTGAGATGAGTGGGCGGAAGACTTGGGCTAGGGCTGTGCTGGAGGATGGGACGGGGAAGGTGCTGGCGAGTGCGAAGGCGTTGTTTATTAGTCCGCGGACGCAGAAGGTTTGATGGGTTGGATGTTTTTACTTGTTAGCCTTGTGGTTGGGGCAACGTCATTGGTGATGATACGTGCTGGTGACTATGCGAGGTGATATCGATTTGGAGTCAGGCTGATATCTCCACCATTGATCGCTTATAGGGACCAAGGCTCTCGATCACTGGAATGCAGGAGAATCACTATGGTGATAAGTGGATTGAATTCCCTGTGCACAGGGGCAGTCTCGTTCCGATATGCGGGGAGAGTGCTCAAAGGATGTCTCATTACGCTGACACGATCACCGAGATTCTTGCAACGTTCTGAGCGCAAGGCTGAAGTGCTGGATGTGGACTTCGTCTCCACAAACCCTACGGAAGCTGTGGCACTTTCGACGACTTATCAAGAAGTCTCATATGTGACTTGGAAGCCAGATCGAAACAGTAAGCATGAAACAGAATCGATTGAAAGATCAAGTAATGAACGATGTTATGGTGTCCTTCCACAAAGCCGAAATCAGAGTTTATTGAACTAGAAATAGAGAGATATAATGGGTAAGCTCATGGTGCTGATCATATTGGCTATATAGATGTCTTTATAGTACCGGCAAAGAATGCTGCGGTAGGATCTTCAGTTACACACTCTTTTCTACATCTCGATATGAACGTTCTGTCAGCCAGCAGGACTAACAAGCTATTTGTTGGATCTGACACCGCCTGTGTTTGATTTTGCTCTGGGTTTGCTAGCGGAGGTGTATTCTTTTGCTGTGTATCAACGACTACCTTAGATGTGTCTGAGGTTAGTAATTGGTTAGCTGGACCTACACATCGGTTGATGCTGTCATTGGTTCTATCCATACTATTGGACAAAAAGATGGTATCAGCAATATCGACCGCAGGGGTATTGAACTTTCAACGTGTCTTAGACTTGTCTTTGGATTTGTCCGTTGATGGCTTATCAGTTTGCGCACTCCTCGATACATCCCGATCATAGGGATGATATTCGCTCCCATCGTAGGACTTTGAGTCATATAGGTTTTCCACTGCATGCTCGTTGATATCTTTTATCATTTTGTTAATGAGTGCCTTCTCTGTCTGGCTCCGTGAATGGCCTGAAAGTTGTGATGGCATCGTTCCTGACAATCCAAGACTGTCGAGTTTGAATTTTGTTGATTGGGTTAGAATTCCGTTTGAATTAGGCGTATATGCAAATATCGCCGACACAGCAGACTGATAGTGCTAAGAATTCGGGTTGAGACCGTCTTGGTATCAAATCGAGATACTTGAAGAAGTACCGTGTTTCCAATGTATGTGTGTGCATGTGAGTGTTTACGGTAAAGTGATTCTAGACATTAAATATGCAATACTCAACATATACCATGCGAACATTGAGTCACTCTACGACAATCAACCAATAACACGCACCTTGTTTCGGCAATGTTCATTGAGGCTGATGTAGACAAAAATCTTTGTTCGAGCACCAAGGAATTGATCACGACTCACCGTTCCGTTCTTCTCCAGTTGACTTCCATTGTCCTCAGACCAAGCCTCAGTGTGTTCAATAACAAACACGTGAGTTATGCGGATGCCATGGTCGCAAGGTGAATCTCGAATGCACAACGTGTGCCTTGGCACGGAACCCAAGGACTGATCGATCCTTTTGCTTAGCAGTGATGAAAGTTGATAGAAAGGGTGTCATTACTGAGAAGGTCTGCAAACTTCATACGCGCGTGCTCGCGTAGCAGGAAAGGTCACTAGGAAATGCCTTCTTTCATGCTGTCGATGAGACTGGCATGGTATCTTGTGATATGTAAAGGTGCCGAATGTGTGAGACTTGAGCAGGTTTTGGAAGCTGCCTTGGATATGGAGACACGGATGGTTGCGTAGCGATGTTAACACGTAAACGTTTTTCCAGGATATTTCGATACGTGTATAGCGACGAGGGTGTCACAAATCGGAGGTCGTAGAGCGAGGTTGTGTGTTGTAAGCATATACTGCACACAATTTGAGATAGATGAGTATGATAAGGATGTCCAAGAGATTGAGTACTTGGTTAGATGTGTCCAAGGCTTCCAAACGAGCAGCACGTGCTAATAGCCATATGTGGTTAGTGACACGCCTTATCGATAAAGCATTACGTGGGTCGCGTGGGCAGCTGCAGATCAAGCAAATGTCACTCCAGCACGACGACCTAATCTCAATGCCTGACGATTGCTTCAATCATGAACTGATACTTGTCCTCTTCCTCTTCACTATACATATGAGCTGATAGTCTACCGCACCTTCGTTACCTGCTGTTTCTCTACACTCACTGCGGCTTTCTTGCTGTCAAGACCTAGACCCTCTGCCACTTTTCCCCACAATAGACACAATCGACTTACCTACACCGACACAATGTTTGGTATAGTCGCGGACCTTATAGCGTAAGCAGTACTACCCACTGTTCTGCTGCATTGCATGCTGATACAGACTTCTCTAGCTCAGTAACATCGGTCATATTACCCTGCTACCTGTCCTACAAGTCCCTCCGTCTCGGCGATCCCGCTCAAACAACTCCATGGCTAATCTACTTCATCGTCCTTACTCTGACTCTTCTCGCTGAATCATGGACACTCTTCATAATTGGCTGGATGCCTTTTTACTCCTGGTTCCGCCTCTTCTTCCTACTCTACCTTGTCCTTCCACAAACTCAGGGTGCAAAACTCCTCTACCTGACCTACTTCGAGCCCTTCATAGTTCACCACGAGAACCAGATTGACGAGTTTATCGGCCAAGCACATCGAAGATTGGAGCAAGTAGGCCTCGGATACATGAATGTGGTTATAGAATGGCTTCGTGAGAGAGTTCTTGGTCAAGCAAGCCCACAACAACATGCTGCACAGAAGCCGGCCGGGACCCCAGCCTATGCCAGCTATGCAAGTGACCTTCTATCGCGATTTGCGATGCCCGCAGCACGAGCAAATGCAGCACCTTCGGTCAACTCCGGCGGTGTTCTCAACATGCTCTCAGCTGCTGGCGCTGCTCTTGGGGCAGGTGCTGCATCATCGGCAAGCGCACGTGGTGTTCCAGCCTCGGCCCAAGCAGCCTCGATACCAGACAGCCTCCTCGCAGGACTTGGTGCTATGTCCTCCGACCAGAAGGCCTCTTATGTTTCAAGTCAACGTGACCGTCTAAATGCCATGATCAAAGCCCTGGACAAGGAGCAGCAGACAATAGACCTCGCATACGGCAACGAAAATAGCTCTCGACAGCCTGGCTCACGACGCCCTCACAGCTCGCATTCTCAGGGCGGCGGTCTCTCCACAAAGTCTCTATCGAACCAATCTTTCGATAACATCGACTACGACGATCTACACTCGACAGGCAATGGAAACCACAGCGAGTATGGCAGCGGATACCCTAGCCAACACTCAACGCCTCCAACAATGAGACAGTCTTCTGGTCAAGACCGATCCTCGGCAGGCGGGAACTGGGTGACTGGCAACCTGGGCGGCTGGCTTGGTGGGAGCCCAAGGGGTGACGAGTATGAGAGGAGGGACAGAACGAGTGGCGGGCGAGAAGGAGATGACGACCTCTTCACCCGAGGTTTCAGCTCGGCAAGAGATATTGTGGACAACTATGCTAGGAACAATGCTCGGGAGAGATATGATCGATAGTTTCATGGGCGTGGGCATGAGCATGATGACAAGATATGATTGACGACTTATGCATGTACGGAACTCGGATCATTAGTAACAGGACTGGAAAGGACATAAAAAGCATATAGCAACTCGGATCGGACTATACAAATCAATGAAAATTGTAACATACATACAACCTCACTCTCCATGTTGATCTCCTAATCGTTTAGACTCAACGTGAGGACAACTGGGATGAATTGAGTTGACTTGCTGCCAGTATAATAACCTATGACTACTCACACGTGCTCAGATTCGACCTTCTTGAAGGCGACGCCAACATGAGCATCAAAACCACCACCTCATGACAAATATATGTGCTGTCTACAAAAGAGGTATGTATAAACGAATCTAGCTCTGATTTCCGGAGACCCAATGTCACAGCTGTCCGTGCTGCAGAAAGGTGAACGATCGATGAGGAGGGAAACGCTTGAGAGTAAAAGATTTGAATATATCGCTATTGTCGTACGGCTTTGGTGTCCATAGCTATTGCACCAGGGTTCCCGTGGAAGATAGAAGCGCTGAAGCTATTGTTGTTGCCAAAACATCTCGAAAACTCGGCTCAAATGCTGATTTGAGAAAAGTGTTTGAGATTCGAACTGCCTGCAGTTCTGATGTTCAGTTCAGTGTACGGTGTTGTCCTTTGTTTTTCTGCATGAATGGTGGACCGGTATGCTTAGGTAGGAATTCGGATTTGTTCTGTGTTGTTCGAAAAACTTGTGCTTTGTGATCATGTTCGAACTCATCTAGGTCCGATTTTTGCTGATCAGGTGGTTCGTTCCTGGCCTGTTATCACGTTGGCTGTGATGCGCATGTGTATTTTGCAAGTCTGAATTCAGATGTTGCACTCTTCCGCGCAAGCTGGAAGCTTTGCTGTGCCGCATAACTACTCGATGGTGTTGGTTCGGAATAATGTATCATGCACATGTGCATGGGCACAATATCCGACACTTCCCGAGGGGGCGGATCGAAGCCTGTTCATAGGTGTAATGTCGCACCAGATGTACCTCGAGAGAAGGTTGGTGCTTGCCCTGAAGCAATATGTGCTAAGGGCTTTGGGTCCAGGTTGGCACTTTGGCACTTTCCATTACCATGAATATTGTGTCGTACTGCCTCGAGGTAGACCACCTCAATCCTCAAGACTTCAAGCAAAGATGACAGTCCGGAGTTTGTATGTCTTGTGCAGCTCTTCAAACAGTTCAGTCTCTCTTGCCAGGTCCCGAATACCCTCCATAACCTCCATACCCGCCATAACCCGAACTTCTTGCAGCACCAGCAGGGACAGTCGCATAACCATTGCCAACATTCCCACCTAGTAAACCATTCATGGATCGACCACTCTTTCGTCTCTCGTACACCAGCATACCAAGAGCACCAACACCAGCACTGCCTGCAATGGCAAAGAACGAAAGTAACGAAAAGCCAATCCTGTGACTGGTCAAACCAAGTGGCACATACAATTTTCCAGTGTCTGCGCTGACCATGCCAGGGAGTATTGCGCCTGGAATCCAGCCAACGTTGAATGTGAATGTTATTGGCTCGGTCCGCAGGATCTTGGTACCTTCGGGGACCTGTGCTGGGTCAGGTAGGGAATATGCTGCGGATGCTATTAGATGAGATGGAACTTCGTGGTTCATGATAGCCAGTCGCTCTTTCTTAGAGAGGTCTGCTGAGTCTTGGGTGTCTGTAAAAGTGTGGAACAATACGTTGATGTTTGTGTGTAGATGCAGATGGCTCAATTGTAGAGTACCCTGCAGAGCTATAGTCAACGGTGTCCATTTCTCCGAATCAGCTTTCGCGGCTGCGCCTGGGTCGTTCGAGGTTGTAGCGGTATTTAACGCATCTTCGGCGGTCAAGGGGTATGAGGGTACACGGCAGGATAGTGGGACATCCGAATGTACGAAGTACTCGATCAAATGGTAAAACTCGTCAGACAGAACATCCAGGGTACATGTCTGTGTTTGAGGGACACCGTATGTAAAACCGAGTGGTGCCCCATTTGTCTCATTGCAGCGTAAGAATGGTATGTACTGGAGGTTGCCGTGGTCGTCGGTAATATGTTCTCCTGTCTCAATTGTGCGGTTAAGACAGGTTACAGGCAGAATATCTCCTTTCGAATATGCCTTTCGGTTCGAGCTCAGCGAAGAGTCGGACGAGGCAGCGAGCACCGATATTGAAAGCGAGGTGTAGAAAAGGACGAAAACATGGAAGACAAAGCTCAACGAGGGAGACATGCTGCTACACGAGCACGAGGAATTGTGTTAAATGATACTGGGCACAGATTCATCTCCTGACCATCGAAAGCGTGTCCAAGCGCATGGCGTTAGCGCCGACCGCACCCGAAGTCTTCGAATCTGAATCAAAATCTGTGCCTGAGTGCCTGAAGCCCGTCGTCCACTCACACAATCGTGACAACCAGAGTACTCGAACAGTGTTCAATCTGATAACACAAAATGTTAGTGCGAGCAGTCACCAGCTCAGATCAATCAACTTTCTGCTTTGAATTAATGAAGAAGAGTAGGCTAGTGAGCAGCAACTGGCTAGACATGTTGAAAATAACACCTCGATACTGTAGACCAAGGTCAAAGAGAGTGTTTGCATCGGGGAATCGACCGAGCTACCTACTATCTTGTCGACTGAACAACTAGTGAATCATAGAATTGAACTACTTGGCTCTTTACTTCGTTAGAGTGCTGTGTTCAACACTGTCGAGTCTCTTCTGATAGAAAGGGTTCTTGTCGCATGGATCAAAGAGTATTAACATTGGGTGAATGTTTTCGATGGGCTTCGTAATAAAGTTTCGCTTCAGATAGCGGATCTTCAATTTGGTCGATCCTCAATCTACAGTAAAGACTAAAAGAGTTTATGAGATCATCAATCAGGTACCTGCTCACCTGTAAAACTTAACATCGAAGCTTTGGCGATGAATTGAAACGGAACACATCAGTTGTAGCATGAGACGAACTCTGCGTTCATTCCTTCCAACTGAACATTGAGGACGATAAGAGCGGCACAATGGCTACAAGCAAGCCACCGATTGCTTTGAAATGGCGATCCAACACACTGTTCATACTGGCCACAGTCGCCATTGGTCTGTTCACAGATCTGTTCCTCTACGGTCTTATTGTTCCGGTATTGCCCTTCGTACTGCAGGACAGAATCGGTGTTCCGGAAAATGAAGTGCAAAGCCATGTATCTGCACTACTTGCTGCATATGCTGGCGCAAGCGTCTTGTTTTCCCTGCCCGCAGGCTGGCTTGCAGATCGTACGGATGCACGACAGACACCTTTTCTCGCCGGCTTAGCTGCATTACTTGCTGCAACAATACTGCTAGCTTTCGGACAGAGCATTGCAGTACTAGTCATTGCCAGAGTACTGCAAGGAACTAGCGCTGCTCTGGTATGGACTGTTGGTCTTGCAATGGTACTCGATACTGTCGGACCTGAAAATCTAGGCAAAGTTTTTGGTTCAATCTTTTCATTCATCTCGGTAGGGGAGCTAATGGCGCCCGTACTTGGTGGCGTTCTGTACAGCAAGGCAGGCTATGCTGGAGTACTCGGAGTAGGTGCTGGCGTGCTTGGACTCGACTTCATTATGCGTCTTCTGGTTGTGGAGAAGAAGGTGGCTGCTCGCTACATATCGGAGTCCGATATTTCTGCAAACCCTCGGGACCACAACTCGAGACAAGAGGATGGAGACGATGAGGAAGCCAATGAGCAGACGGAACTTCTTGCCACGAAGGACGAAGGTGCATTCAAGGTCCCCAATGGTCAGAACAAAATCATTCGTGGGTTACCTATCCTCTACTGCTTGTCCAATCCTCGGGTTGCCGTCGCATTGCTACTGTCTTTCGTGCAAGCAGCTACCCTAGCAATGTTTGATGCAACAATTCCCACTGAAGCCCAATCGCTTCTAGATGTCAGCTCTCTACAAGCAGGACTCCTCTTCATTGCTCTGGATGTACCGTACTTACTGCTGGGACCCATTGCTGGCTGGAGTGTCGACAAATATGGTACGAAGCCTGCGGCTGTCTTTGGCTTTTCCTACCTGGTCCCAACTCTGGCATTGCTAAGGCTGCCAACAGTTGGAGTAGTGCATGGTCGAAAAGCGACAGAAATACTGTGGTGTGCCATGCTCGCTTTGAATGGGATCGGTCTCGCCGTTATTGGTTCTCCTAGCATCGTTGAAGCAAGTGATGTTGTTCAGAAGTACGACAAGGCGAATCCAGGTTTCTTTGGCGAGAACGGACCGTATGCTCAGCTATACGGATTCCAATCACTCACCTTTTCAGCCGGTCTCACCATTGGCCCTGTATTAGCTGGCATACTAAGAGACAGTGTTGGTTACGGTAATATGAATGCGGTCTTTGCTGGTATTGCTGGCATTACAGCAGTATTGTCCTTCCTCTTCATAGGTGGTAAGCCAAAAGGGCTGGAGAAGCTTGTAAAAAGGTATATTTGACTTCCATGAGCCATAATTCGGCCGTAAGGATGGTGAAGGTGTATCATAACCAATAGACCACGATCGAAACATTCTATCTCAAAAATTTCATATGGAATGTCTCACACATAACCATTCATGTACTTGGATTCAATGTAGAAAGAAATTACTCCTATATGTACCTAGGTAGTACAGAAGAAGCACAAATCGAATGTAAAGTGACGCGTTGAGTGGACGCGTCCATCCCGCCGAGCGTGTGGTTTTGGTGGTCAGATGTCCAGGGGCATGTGAAAAGCACCAATGGCCATACCAACTGTTTCAGATATTGCAACCCTTCGTAAGAACGACCTCGGGTACTCAGCACGTTATGCGTTTGGCGGACAGTTTGCACATCATGTATTGAACAAAACATCGGTCCACTGTGAACAGGATAATGGGCGACTTCGACCCTTCCCCTCGAGCCACTAAGCGGAGAAAGACAACCAAATATGGCACGCAAAGGACCACGTTACCAGACCAAGGGACCGATAACAAAACGTCGACAGAAGAGGCAGACTCGGATATATACGGACAATACATGAGTGCCGAGGAACAACAAATGAACACACCCAGCAAAACTCAGCGAACGCCGCGGAATTTATCGACCAGAAACGGCAAGACTCGATCAACCACGCAACCCACACCAGGTCAAGCGGTGAAGGACGCTCATGATGGTTCCGTCACACCATCGAGAAGTGGACGGCGCCCAAAAGCGTCGAGCATTGGATCAAGAGCCAAACAACTACAGGAAGAAATCGTGGATGCCTCTGATCCAGACAACGAACGAGATGGAGTGCGCGAGGAGACTGGACACATGAACGGCATGGAGCACGAAGAGTATGACGAGCAGACTCAAAGTTCAGAGCAGGTAGAAGGTGTTCAACGGACAAGAAACAGCAGTCGTCAAAGGAAGAAACCATCAAGATACACAGAAACGGAGGCAGAGAAACAACCAAAATCTACAAGACGATCAAAAGCTACGGCAGTCGAGGATACTGCTATACAATATCTCCCAGAATCACCGGCGCTCAAAGGTATCCTTACCCCGTCAAGAAAGCAGAGAATCGGACCACGAAAATCTGTTATGTTCAACCAGGATGACAAGGCGATTGGTGAACGACTTGGCTTCAAAGATATCGACACGCCGGCGAAAGACACACCACGAAAGTCCAGGAAGAAGCTTGACGAGCCGCTAGCTGAACAGTCAGTCCCTGGGGACATACCAGAGCCTATTGCTATTCTAGAGGAAGACTACCTAGATCCAGTGCTGGTTGATGAAGGCTCTATTATTGAGCCACCATTGCTAGATTTACCAACTGAAATTCCGAATCAGTCACACTCTATTAAGCTATCCACCGACCCATATCTCATCTCGATCAAAGAGACAATCCTTGCGCGTCTAACTTCAGTCTCGCCACCCTCGACCAAACCACCACCTCATCTGGCTGCCCAATATCAGACGCTTCATACTCTTTTAAATGCTACTGTCACAGCCTCCGAATCAAATTCCCTCCTGCTTCTGGGTCCCCATGGCAGCGGCAAGTCTGCCCTTCTTGGAACCTCGCTCGCAAACCTGGCTATTGAACATGGACCTTCTTTCTTCCACACCATCCACCTCTCGGGCTTCTTGCAAACTGACGACCGTTTAGCACTCCGTGAAATATGGCGCCAACTTGGGCGTGAGATGAACGTTGATGAAACTGAAACGGAGGATGTTGCTGGGAGTTACGCTGATACCATGGCTTCCTTACTATCCCTCCTTTCACACCCTGACGAACTGGCCATTGACAACCTGGAAGATGGCACAATCGATCCGCAAATGTTGGAGTCCACTGATTTAGGGGCCGTGAATGGTGAACAGAAGACATCAAAATCGATCGTTTTTATCCTCGACGAATTTGACTTGTTCACGACACATCCGAGGCAGACATTGCTTTACAACTTGTTTGATATTGCGCAGAGTCGGAAAGCACCAATTGCAGTAATAGGATGCTCGACACGAATGGATGTAATCGAATGCCTCGAAAAACGAGTAAAAAGCCGTTTCAGCCACAGATGGCTATTGATCCCCGGATGCAAAAATCTCGTTGAGTGGGAGGCATCTGTGAAAGATGTTTTGACCTTTAGTGTGGAGGGCCAAGATGTCTTAAAACGATCAAAAGAGGAAGAGCAGTGGGCAGAGAAGTGGAATAAATACATCACAGTCAGTCATCCCTACCTCTCATCACTATCACAACATCTGTTACCAGCCTAAAACTACAAAGTAACTAACATTCCCCAGGATACTTTCCTCACATCATCAGAAACCCAACACCTCCTAAAGACCCATTTCTACACCACAAAATCCCTCCCAGACCTCTTCATGTCCCTATACCCTCACATCGCAACCCTCGATCCCTCCCTCCCACCTTCCACCACCACCCCTCACCATACCACCACAGCCCAACCAAGCATTCTCTCAATCCTCTCAACCCTGCCCATCCTGCACCTCTCCCTCCTAATCTCAACCACGCGCCTAACAACAATCCATGCCCTCCCAGCAACAAACTTCAACCTAATCCACGCACACTACACCGAACTCATCGCGCGCTCGAAACTACAACAGACTGCTCACGGCGCTGTCGCTGTAGGCAGCGGCAGTTTACGGGAGTGGGGGAGGGATGTGTGTCGTGCTGCGTGGGAGGAGTTGGGGGGGTGGGGGGTTATTGTGCCTGTTGTTGGTGGGGGGATGGACGGTGATGGGGTTGGGGATGAGGAGACGAGGATGTGGAGGGTTGAGGTTGGGTTGGGGGAGGTTGAGTGGGGTGTTAGGGAGAGGTTTGGGGGAGGGGTGGGGGCTGGGGAGGTGTTGGTGAAGTGGTGTAGGGAGGTTTGAGTTTCAGGATAGGTAGAGCTGTATAACGTAGGAGGATTGTGAGCTGAGCCTGTCCACACTACAAAATAACCCTTTTTGTACGACTTTTTTGATGACTTGTCTTCCAACCTGCGAAGCTCATGGATACCCATTGAGGGTGAGTGAGTATAACTGTAATTGTACAAAAGAGAGAAACATTTCACAAGCCGACGGTACGTCTAGCAAGAAGAATACTTAGTTGTTTTTC
>Ga0068618_1000431_pt1 | contig 11544 bp, 11 predicted proteins | sample InSIn2SAF170_2_FD_77423 | JGI IMG/M metagenome (GOLD analysis project Ga0068618, IMG submission 77423) | Clean room microbial communities from NASA Spacecraft Assembly Facility at Jet Propulsion Laboratory, Pasadena, California, USA -... ...
CATCAAAATTAAAAAAAAAAAAATCAAAATTTTAAGATAAAATCTTTATTCTTTGAGTTAGAGGTTAGTGTTCGGGTTAGCAATTAGGAATTGGATTAGGGTTAGGGTTAGTGGTTAAGGTTACTATTAGGGTTAGTGTTAAGGTTAGAGTAAGGGTTAACGTTAAGGTTACATTAGGGTTAGTGTTAAGGTTAGAGTTAGGGTTAGTGGTTAGGATTATTAGTTAGGGTTTGCATTAATGGCTAGGAGTTAGGGTTTGGGTTAGTGTTAGCATTAGGGTACTTAGTGCTCAAGGTTATGGTTAGGCTTAGTGTTTAGGGTTAGTGTTAATGGTTAGGAGTTAGGGTTAGGGTTAGGGTTAGTGTTAAGGTTAGCATTAGCACTATGGTACTTAGTGATCAAGGTTAGGGTTAGTGTTAATGGCTAAGAGTTAGGTTTTGGGCTAGGTTAGCATTAATGTTAGGGTACTTAATAAGTGCTCAAGGTTAAGGTTAATGGTTAGGGTTAAGCTTAGTATTTAGGGTTAGTGTTAATGGTTAGAATTTAGGGTTATGGTTAGGGTTAGTGTTAAGGTTAGCATTAGTGTTAGGATACTTAGTGGTCAAGGTTATGGTTAGTGGGTAGGGTTAGAGTTAGGTTTAATGGTTAAGAGTTAGAGTTAAGGTACGTAATTAGTGGTTAGGATTAGGGCTAGTGGTTAGGTTAGAGTTAGCATTAGGGTTATTAGTGGTTAGGGTTATTGTTAGGGTTAGATTTAGGGTTAGTATTAAGGTTAGGTTAGGGTTAACATGAACGTTAGAGTTAGGGTTAGTGGTTAGGGTTAGTATTAATGGCTAAGAGTTAGGATTTGGGTTAGCAATTAGGAATTGAGTTAGGGTTAGGGTGAACGTTAGGGTAGTTAGTGGTTAGGGTTAGGGTTAGGGTTAGGGCTAGTGGTTAGGTTGTGGTTAGTGTTAGGGTTAGTCTCTATGGTTGGATTTAGTGGTTAGGTTAGTGTTTGCATTAGGGTTAGTGTTAGGGTTAGTGGTTAGGTTAGGGTTAGTGTTAGGGTTAGTGTTAGGGTTAATGGTTTGGGTTATTAATGGTTAGGGTTCCTATTAGGGTTAGTGTTAAGGTTAGAGTTAGGGTTATCATTAAGGTTAGGTTATAGTTAGTATTAAGGTTAGAGTTAGGGTTAGTGGCTAGGTTATTGGTTAGGGTTAACATTAATGGATAGGAGTTAGGGTTTGGGTTAGCAATTAGGAATTGAGTTAGGGATAAGGTTAGGGTAAGTTCTAGGGTTAGTGTTAGGAATTGAATTACACTAGAAGAAGGATATTTTATTATAAAATCACTTGTACATTAGCTATTATCTCTACCCATAATGATAACTCCTAAAACAAATTTGATGGATGATGTGTATTCTATTGCATAGAATGTATATGATCTATTTATATTTGTAGTTAATTTTTTTATTTCTTTAATAATTCTAATTCTAAGATTAAAATATTTATATATTATTATTATTTGTATACTTATCTCTTTTTTTTCTTTAAATTGTAAAATAGGTTAGTGACTAATTGGATTATACAATACCACCAAGGTAGAGGAGTTATGTATCATCAGATTCAAACATTCAGATGCCACTATCTAAGCATTAAAGAGTTGTTAAAGTGATGTGTCATCTAATTCAAAGGAGTTTCCTGGACTAGTTACTAGGAGGTCAAGGAGTGATGTGTCATCTAATTTAGAGGAGTTGCTTGCAATAGTTACTAGGAGGTTGATGAGTGATGTGTCATCTACTTTAGAGCATGAGATATTTCCTAGACATCCTGTGAGGTGGAGTGATGTTTCATCAAATGAGGATGAGGTAAGATAAATGTTATTATGTAAGATGTATTTAAAAAATAAATATCATCTAAATTATCATTTTTATGCATGATATTATTTGCAATATTTAAATTTATTTTATTACTAATGTTGCAGGAACAAAATATGCAAAGGATCAATGATTCACCATCATCATCAGAAGATGATGATGCACGTGAGGTAATTAATTGATCAATATTTGATTTTATTTTTGTATTATTATATATTGAATGATATCAAATAAAAATAAATAAAATCAATATGTAGATCTGAAAGATGAAGCCAAAATAATGTGTAGGTCCATTTACAAATGAAGTTAGAGAGATGCCTATAAGAATAAGATTTCAAAAGCAACTTTATGATCAATTAGAAAAGGATTACATGAGCAACCATTTAATCTACCAAAGGAGGATGTTCATGATTTGGGTTTGATGCGCATGCCACCAAAGCTACAACTTAAATATCAATATACATATGATTATGGGGCATATGGTGCATGGCAGCTGAAATGCATTTTCCAAAGGATTAGGAGATATTTCCTTATTATGGTCATTGATACATGATCAAACCATCTAAAATATGCTCTGGATATGACTTGTTTATACATATTACTATGGTTGTTACTGCAAGTTCTGAGACAAATCCATTGATTCCATTTTGTGGGCCAATTTACATAGCATTGATTAGGAGACAAATAGTGAGATATATGTATAGTATGTCTACATATGGATTATGTACAAATTATTTCAATATTCCACCTCCATAGTAGTAAGAATGCTTATACATTGATGGTTAACTAAAAATACAAGGAAACGTAGTTGGATACATAAATAGTTGTGTAGGTGAAGAATGGGAACCAAATTATGAATTTCACTAACGTACTAATGATAAAGAAGACTTCATGGGAAAATAAATAAATAATTATATAATTGTTATTTCCATTAAAACTATTAATGTTGGTGATGAGCTGCTAGCTCACTATAGTTATAGGAGACCTATTCCAACATGTAAGGCACAAAATTTGGAGTTAGGAGATGATAAAAATGTAATAATTCATCTAGGACCAAAACCCAAAAATAAAAATAAAAATAAATATTATTATTGATGTGTATGAATGGATATTTCAATTTGTATGTATGTATATTCAAATTATATGTATTGATGATCAATTTGTATGGATGTATATTCAAATTATATGTATGAAACTTTTGTATCAATGGATGTATCAAATTACTTTTTACTTTTTACACTTGTTTTTAATTCTAAATTAATGATTTATAACAACTTATTTTATAGGAAACAAATAGTCATCATGACTAGTTAAGAATGATAATTGTTACTCCAATATTGCATCAAAATAATATAAGTAGGAGTGATAAAAAGATACTACAAAAAGCATGGATCCCTGAGCAATATGCAAAGTTTATGTTTGAACCAAATCCAATAGCTCCTATTCAAATACCTATATGGGATTCAAGGTCTAATGATGATGAATTAAGAGAAGATAATATTGGTCATGATGATGATGCTCATAATAATGTTGATGAAGAAAATAGAATTCATTGTTTACTTGAGTCCCTCTATGTTCATGTTGATGATGAAGAAAGAGATGTTGACAAAAGAGATGATGATTTAGAAAGGGATATCATGTATAATTCTTCCAAAAATAAATTGTATGAAGGAACAAACACAACTGTATTATCGATGATCCTACTTCTAATGAACATAAAAGCCAAATATGAATGGTTAGATACAAGTTTCACTTCTCTTCTAAGGTTTGAATTTTATTTTGTTTTATGATATTTCAATTTTTGATATTTTAATTTTAATGAAATTAACTACTTAAATTGTTTTTAATTAGTATTATAGGTTACTAAAAGAAAATTTATTTCCAAGTGATAATTTCATCCCAGATTCATGTAAAAAAGCATGTGACATTATGAAGGACGTAGGGGTTGAGTATAATTCATACAATGCATGTATTAAATATTACATATTGTATAAAGGAGAAGAATATGTTACAAATACTAAATGTCCAAAGTGTGAAGAATCAAGATACAATGAAATAGGAAAAAAAATCCAACTAAGTTTGTTCATGTAATGCCAATCCTTCCTAGGTTGATGCAAATATTTCACTGTAAGTCACTCGTAGAGTTAATGGATTGGCATTCAAGAAATAGAAGTGAAGAAGGTGTGTTGCATATACCCATAGATAGTAAAGTAATGAAACGTATATAGGATAAGTGGCTTGAGAAATTTAAGGATGAACCTAGGAGTGTGAGATTGGGTTTAGCAATGGATGGTGTCATTCCATTTTTGAACCAAACCCCTATTCCTATTTACGAAGCTCCTATGAGTTGGTTCGTAAAGTAACATGAATGTGTGGAAAAGGTTAGAAAAAGATCCCATGATAAAGGTACTACTTTAGGGTTAGATGATGAGATTATTCCTGGTAAAAATGATTTACTTGCAGGTGAAATATTATACAGTATAATATATTTGTAATATATTTATTATTTCAAAAATATACAATATTTATTATGAATTGGTTGCATGTTTTCAGGAATGAACAAATTATCAATATTTTATACTCTAGAATATTGGAAGGAGTTGTTAGTGACACATTTAATGGATCCTATGAAAATTGTAAATAATATTGTAACTTCTTTGTATCGATATAAAATAAGCAACGAAGAAGATTCTGATGCTGTGAGAAAAGAGTTAAAAGATATTAAGAAAATGAGATCTTTATGTATAACTTACTATCAACATAGAAGAAAAGAAGCACCTACAACAACATGGCTTATGAAAAAAGATGAAGTGGAAAAGTTACACAAACTTATTCAAAACATCATAACACCAACATAATATGGATCATGTATAAGAAGTGCATTCAATGCTGATGGTAAAATCAAAATATTCAAGACTCATGATTGTTGATGGAAATTGTGTAATGATGCATCTTAAATGATTTCAACCAAAGTATATCATGAATAGGCTAATGCAACAACCTGATCTCTGAAGAAGGTGGGTTCCTTATCTATTGGGCATAGACTATAAGAACAAATAACAAGAAAGAAATGCAAGGATAGAGTGCAAGGAATTAAGTAAAAGGTTAGGGTAACAAGAGAACAAAGTAAAGGCATATCACTAGTTCAGCGTGGGCTTTCATAAGGTGTGGAACCTTTGCCAAAATTTAGTGTAGCAGCCATAGTGCAAGTTTTCACTCTCTTAATTGTTCCTCATCTCTATTCTACCATATAAGCAGACACAGTTATACCAATAAATCACAATCATCATTCTGGAAATATTCATTACTTGCCATAATATAACCAAATTAAGAATAACAATCACAAGTGCTGGATAAGAAAGGTAAAGATGGCATTATATTACTAATAAAACAAAAGGTCTCAAAAAACAAATGTAAAGGGAAATACTAGGGTTTCTAGCCCCTTTTCCCATTATATTCAATCATACTTATACTGAACTAACCAATTACAAAGTAACCAAAACATGATAGTTACAAAATGACCTTAAAGATTTTGGCCTTCTTTAAATAATAGTTAACTACTTATGCCACATGGAATATTATTATTGGAGCTGAAACTTTTAAACTATAATTGCCTATGAATTATGATATTTGTGCCTTCCAAGTGTTACTTGAATGCATGTCACACTTTTAGAGGATTTTGTACTTGATTCTAGGAATTCTAGAGATCTTTCATCTATGAATGCTCACTACAGAACCATTTTAGTCTCTGGCTTATGTTTCAAAGTTTTTGTTGGAGTTTTACTTGAGTGAAGAAGTCTTTGGCTATCTATGATGTCATAAACCTTAGCATTCTGGTAAAAAGGCTTTTTTTTTTCCTACTGATGTCATCCTCTTTTCCTTTTATTTGCAAAAAACCACTTAACCATTACGTCCTTTGTGAATCTTTGACTCTCATCGCTTTATGTCCAACAACCATAGATGTATGATGCTAACATCATGATTATTCAGACTCCAAAAGGTCTTGAAATAAAACTTGATGTAACTCTCATGTTGCATTACTGATGTCACTTATCTCTCATGCTTTTGTGAAGTATATAAGTGATACAAAGAGTTCTTTCCTTGCTTGTGATGTCATCATCTTTGGGACCTGATCCTTAGCCAAGATAGGATTCCCTTTACCTTGGTGATGTCAGCACCTTTCATGCCTTGGAGCACTCAACTCAGCTATCGCAAAACTTTCAACACCATCTGCTGACATCACTTTCTCTTGGGTTCAATCTTAGCCCAAAACATTACCCGCCTATATCTTGCTGACATCACCTCCAGAGCTTGTTATACCTAGTGTATTTTCATCAAAGCTCCTTGAAATTTACATAATAGAAAGGAAGAAATTGGCAAGGCACATTTCTTTTTGAAAAAATAAGTACAATACTTACCGAGAGACCATTGGAGTGTTAGACTATGTATGCATATACATTTTGGTGATATCTATGGGAAAATTTCACCTTTTATAAGAGGAATTTTGAACCCATCATAAACTTTGAAAAGGAAAAGGATAAAACCTCAATTCTATGAACTGAAGAGCTGCTAGACTTTGCCCCAATTTGCATGCATTTTGGAGAAGTCCTTTAACCTTGAGTGGGATAAGGAAATAGTATTCAGAACTTCATATGATATATGATTATGTTTCTACAAAATGTGTTGTAAACTAACCTTACCATTTGCCTAAGAATCAAAGAATTTTAACAAATTAGCTTCATCAAATAAAGCTAGTAGTGTATCTACATCATCAATTTTCTTGATAATTTTTTGTATATCTTCTAAAAACTATGCCTTTGGAACCAGTGAATCATCATCTTTCCATAATTTTGGGACTCCCAGTGTAATTAATTCTTGCAACTCTATCTTCAAAGCCTCTATCTCCGAAAAGTAGTTCAACACATTATTTTTGATTTCTTGGCAAACCCATTTTCCCCACATCGGGTAAATGATTACTGCCATAAGCTCAAATTGGTCCCCAATGTTTAAGGCCTATAGAATTTCATTTGAAATTCCATTCAATTTATTGTTTGCTTGCTTTACTTTCTCGAGTAAAGGATCTAGATTATTTTCACTCCTGCCAATGTCTACTTCCAGCTTCTTCAATTCCACAAGGCATACTTCAACATGGTCTCTGAGATGAATTAGGTCTTTAATTTCTTGGGATTTTTGTTCCCAAAACTTCTTCATCATAGTCAACAAGAAATTTCTTTCCACTTTATTTACATTCATGCTCTACTGCAATTGAGCTATGTTGGCATTTAGAGTGCCAATGGTAAAATCTCTTGAGGCAACCTCTGTTACTTTTATGGTTATTTCTATGTCCTTTTGAGCAATGACAACATATTTCTTTCTCAAACTTTTGATAGTGGGGGTGGCATCCAAGCTTGATTTTAAAATGGCTATGTTATTATTAGTTGGTTTCAATTTGACCTTTTGAATATCTAGCTATTGCTTCACATTCATGAGTCTTTTGGAGTTTATTGTACTTGACCTCCAACTTGGTCAATTCTGAGATGTTTAATTCTACTGCAATCTACAACAACTCATTTTTGTCACCCTAGGGAATGCTACTCATATATATTTTAACCTCGATGTGCATAGAAAATAAATCACTTTGTCCATCTTTGGGGTCCTAGGCAATGGCCATATCCAACACCTTGTTCTTGGCATCTACTAATGTTCAGAGCCTCACTGGCTTATCTAGTGCTAAAATTTTCTTTAGCTACTTCTACATCCATGCCTCTTGATTACTTATCATCTTTTGGTACTGTTGGATGATCCCATCAACTGACACCTATTGCCTATAAATCATGATAAGAGGGGATCTAGTCCTTAACTCTTGGGAAGAGGAAGCCATAATTTGTTTGATTGGTGTAACAAGGCTAGCCTGACTGGGCCCCAGGATGCTACTAGTGGTAAGATTGATGTGGAGGATACTAGGATTGATGGTGATGAGGATGGTGGGGGTAATGATGGTATGGTGATAACATTGATGGGAGGAGTGATAAGGGGAGCTGATTTGATAGGGGTAGGATTATGCCATTGCAAAGGTGACAATTGAGTGGTAGGTGTTGGGGAAACTATCACAACTATGGGAGAAGGGGCTAGAGTGAAGATGGGTGAAACAACTTGAGTGGGAGCTTGGATGGTAGGATTCGATGAGGAAATATCTGTAGTAGTAGGAGAAGAAGAAATAGAAAGTGTACCTACTAGAGTGGGATTCTTCTTCTTCCTCTTAGGCAGGAGGGGAGCCTTCTCCTTTTGAGCTTTTCTCTTACTTTTATGCTCCTTTCCCTATTTCTTCACTACTTCTTGTGAGACCTCTAGAGTAGTTTCTCTAATTTTCTCTTTGAATTGCTCCTCTTGAATAGATATTTAAGCTCCTAGTTGCTCTTTCCCTTGCCCTTCTTCATCATCATCACTCCTGGGATACTCATCAATAGAGACATCTAAAGGTAAGGCATTGAGAGGACTCTACATTCCCACCATGGTTATTTGTGATGATTGCATGTAGTGTCATGGGTTGCTACTCGATCGTTAACTCAAAGAGTGAGTACTTACTTAATCAGCTCTTGTGGTAGTTGTAGAAAAATTATGCATAGTCCAGTAACTTAGGACAATTCAACTAATTATTTGATACATAATACCAAAGATAGTCCTCCAACACACCATTGATACTCTCAATATGGCCATATATCTCAAGGTTATAACTTGTTGACATGAATAGCACACTACCCATTAGCTTGAATAATGCCTTCCAAAAGTTTCCTGTGAATTGAGCATCTTTGTCATATTCCATATTACTTCACCACATGCTTGAAGAAATGCTGGATGACCACTTCTATCATGCAACCCATCTTACAAGGAATGACCATTGCATACTTGGAGAATCTATCCACCACCACCATGATGCTACTAAACTCATCCACCTTGGGTAGGTTTGTGATGAAGTCCATGCTTATACTTGCCCAAGGTCGGACCGACATGGGTAAAGGTTGTAGCAAACCGCATAGTCTCCTACTCTTTGTCTTATCTTGCTAGAAGATAAGACATGATCAAACATACTCTACAACATCAAAGTCAATGCCTAGCTAGTAGAATCCTCTCTCTAGTAGTGCCAATGTTCTATGCTTCCTATGATGTCTTTCCCATGGGGCATTGTGAAATTCCTTAAAAACCCTTTTTTGCACATCCTTGTACTTTGGCACATGGACATGCGTTTTCTGGGATATTAGCAAGTTGTTGACCATCTTATGTCATAGAATTCACCCCTTAGCCATTTCTATCTCTAGGGTTTTGACCAAGCTCATAGCCTAGGGATCCACCTTCACACCTTCTTTGATCAACTCCAAGAGTTCTCTGCCAAGCTCCACCCATCTCTCACCATGAACATTGGCTGGGCTAGCTCCAACAACTTGCAATGTGTCTAACTAATAAGCAGGTGCTAGCTAGCCCTTTTGACTCAAAGCATTAGCCACCACATTCTTTTTCCCCATTGAGTACATAATGTCACAGTCATACTCAGCCAATTCATCTTACCATCGGGCTTGCTTGCTAGATAATGCTTTCTTCATTTGGAAGTAGCTATTGGAGATGTTATATATGTAGATAGTGAATGGTGCTCCCAAAAGGTAGTGCCTCCATGTACACAAATAATGAATGACCCCAACCATCTCCTTCTCATGTGATGGCCATCGATGTTCAATGTCCTTCAACTTTCGTGACTCAAATGCAATTGGGTGCCCATCTTGCATAAGCACACCACCCAATGCAAAGTTAGAAGCATCAATTTGTATGTTGAATGATCAAGTGAAATTCAGTAGTCCCAACATCAATGATGATGTAAGCTTTTCTTTCAACTTCTCGAATGCCTCTTGACACTGGTTGGACTAGAGCCAAGATTCTTCCTTCTTCATCAGGTCTATCAGGGGAGCTGCAATCTTTGAGTACTTCTCCACAAACTATCGATAGTAATTCTCTAAGCCAAGAAATGACCTAGCTTCATGCACATTCTTGGGTGGCTCCCAATCCTTGATAGCCTTAATATTTTGTAGGTCTGGTCTAATTTGACCATAAACCACAACATGTCCCAAAAATGGTACCTCTTCAACCCCGAAGGCACACTTCTATCTTTTCACATAGAGCTTATTCTTCCTCAGTAGCTTGAAGACCTATTCAAGGTGCTCGCAGTGTTCTTCCAAGGTCTTGGAGTAAGCCAAGATGTCATCCAAGTAGACCACAACACACTTGTCCAACAACAACTTGAAGACTTCATTCATCATGGTACAAAAGGTAGCTAGGTCATTGCACATATCAAACGACATCACCAACCACTCGTATGCTCCTTAACGGATCACACACGTTGTCTTTTCTTCACCTCTAAGTGCAATTCTTATTTGGTAGTAGCCTAACCTTAAAATTTATATTGTGTGGCCAAAAAATTGAACATTGAGATTTTTGAGATAATATACTATCATGCCCTTAAAGCATCATCTGAACTTGCTCATAAGGAGGGGTCCTATGAAACCTATGTATGGAGTCCTCTAAGCTACATATATCTGAGTAACAGTACTTGAGTTTTCTATAGTGTGATATTTGTATGAGCAATCTCTTTTTATAATTGTATTCTTGGTGAATACTTCAATGATATATTTTGGGCAATATCATTGTTAATAAAATCTCACTTTTCCATGTTTTGTGTTTGGTATAAATATGTAATGGTGACTCACATCCTGAGGTGTGTCAGTTGGCCTTGTGCCCTTGAGTTGTACTCCTGAATGGTTAATTCCATTAGTATAATAAAGCTACCATTTACCTTCACTTCTTGTGCATGTGCACTTTCTTGTTTGCTTATTTTCTTATTTTCTTACTTGCATAGTTGCTTAAGTATTCTGCTTGCATTGTGTTGCACTAATCCTGCAGGTTAGTTAGGTTGAGGCATAGTCCAATGATTGAATGGTCATTTCCTCTTGGGTTGAATTACTAAGGAGATATGGTGCTATGTAAAGGTAAGTTGAGCCATATTACTACTTGGTTCAACTTGCCCCACAACAGTTATATGGTGGGGAAGAAAAAATTCCACACTCATTAGCTAACTCTTGATGTTAAAGCTTTCAAACACTCTCAAGCCTTCTAAAGCCAAAGTGTTGTTTGTGAGCAAGAGTAGCCTTCAAATTTCTACTTCCACATCTTGCATGAGTAGGGTAGTGGGTCATATCTGCTAGTAGGGAACTAGGTGGATAGTTGTTGTGTTCTTATACATCCAAGAGAGGGGCATCCTATTTCTGATTCATTATTAGCAAGTCTTCAGACTTGTCTAATGGGATAGACCGTGAAGAGGTCACTTGGTTTGCAGAGAGTTTTAGCTACTAGGAAGGGACTTTATCTCGTGTAAATGGTCTATGAGCACTATCGGTGGTGCCTGACTCACAACTTGGGGTGTGTAAGTTGGCCTTATGCCCTTGAGTTGTACTCTTGAATGGTTAAGTATGTTAGTATAATAAAGCTACCACTTAGCTTCACTTCTTGTTCATGTGCACTATCTTGTTTGCTTATTTTCTTACTTGCATATTTGGTTACTATTATTTGCTTAAGTCTTCCACTTGTGTTGTGTTCCACTAATCTTCTAGGTTAGTTCGGTTGAGGCATAGTCCGATGACTAA
>Ga0068618_1000434_pt1 | contig 11530 bp, 10 predicted proteins | sample InSIn2SAF170_2_FD_77423 | JGI IMG/M metagenome (GOLD analysis project Ga0068618, IMG submission 77423) | Clean room microbial communities from NASA Spacecraft Assembly Facility at Jet Propulsion Laboratory, Pasadena, California, USA -... ...
AGAGATTCAGATCAACAAAACTCTTCGAGAAGCCCAATCTTTGTGGGTATGCATCCATCCTTGCATAACACCTTTGAAGAGGTTGTCAAACATCAAGAATGGAAAGATGTCATGAATGAAGAGTATCAATCAATAATGAAAAATGGAGTTTGGGAGATTGTACCTAGGCTTGAATACAAATCTGTGGTAACTTCCAATTGGCTCTACAAGATTAAACATGAAGTAGATGGAAGTATTGATAAATATAAGGCAAGATTTGTGGCTAGGGTCTTCTCTCAACAAGAAGGCGTCGACTATAAAGAGACATTTGCACCTACAGAAAGGTATACAACTATACGTTCACTAGTCTCTTTCACAGCATCGATGGGATGGAACATCCATCAAATGGATGTCAAGATTGCATTCCTGAATGGCATTATTGATGAAGAAGTCTATATAGAGCAGCCCTTGGGATTTGAAGTCAAAGATAGAGAAACTTATGTTTGCAGGTTAAAGAAGGCATTGTATGGCCTTAAGCAAGCTCCAAGGGATGTTATGCAAGGATGGATGCATACCCACAAAGATTGGGCTTCTCGAAGAGTTTTGTTGATCTGAATCTCTACATCAAGGTTGTGAAGGAAGAACCCATAATCATTCTTCTGTATGCGGATGATCTTCTCATGACAGGTGTGGAAGGTCGTATTCAAGAGTGCAAGAAACAACTGGCAGCAAAATTCAACATGAAGGATCTAAGGCTAATGCACTATTATTTGGAACTGGAAGTTTGGCAAGAACCTGATGAGATTTATCTAGGTCAAGGAAAGTATGTGATCGAGATGTTGAAGAGGTTTGACATGATTGATTGCAAAACTATGACAACTCCCATGATCACAAACTTGAAGAGGCTAAAAAGTTTTGAATCAAACCTAGTGGATTCGACCAGGTATAGACAATTGATTGGCTCACATGTGTACTTGGTAAATACCCGACCAGACATTTGTTTTACAGTGAATGTTCTCAGTCAATTCCAGGTCAAGCCTAAGCATGATCATTGGATAGCAGCCAAGCATATATTAAGATATCTACAAGGAACAAACCACTACAGCCTAAAGTATGATAAGAGGAATGATATCCACTTGATTGGATATAGATTCCGACTTGGGAGGCAGTGAGCAGGATGGAAGAAGCACTACTGAAGGATGTTTTAGTTTGGGATCCTCCATGGTCTCCCGGAAGAGCAGAAAGCAAGAATCGGTTGCTTTGAGTAGTCTAAGGTTGAATATATGCACCCTGTGAAGTACGCAGAGAAGTTGCCTAGTTGAGGAAGTTGTTGTTCAACTTGTTTGAAGGACCAATGGACCCTACAGTGATACATTGTGACAACACCAGTGGTATAAGGTTGTCTGAAGACCTAGTATTTCATGGAAAGACAAAGCATATAAATTACAAGTATCACTACATTCAAAAGCTGGCGCAGGATGGTGTGCTGCAGCTACGGTATATCTCCACCGATGAACAGGTAGCTAACATATTGACAAAATCTCTTCCTAATAAGAAGCTTGTGTACTTAAGAGACAAGCTTGGACTGCCTGATATATCCTCCCTAATTAAGAGGGAGAGATAGACACATCATTCTTGTCTTCACTTTGGGAAGAAAGAATGGAGGATTGAGTAAGCACTGGCATCTGATGCTCTTTGAGGATGAGGTAGGGCATCCAAGAGAAGAGTAGTCGTAAAGGACCGATATTCTTTGAGGATTGGCAATCCAAGATAAGAACAGTCCTAGAAAGACATACCCTGTGAACACCCAAGTGAGGTATGTACCTTGAGAGACAATGATGATGGTGTCTATCAGTGATTGGTCTCGCCAACATTGTGCTCTGAAATTGTGGAGAGATAGAGTTGTTAGTCAAGGCCTTGCGATGTGACAATGCTAGTTGGTATGACGCTAAACAGACGGTTTCTAACTCTTATTATGAGATCTCTTTGGATTGAGAATGTCCATGTAACATTTATGAATATCTCCCTAGTTAAGAGGGAGTGTTGAAAAATGTGTAACTAGGTTTGGTCTTCCTAAATATGAAATGTACTTTTGAGTCATGTATATTGTAAAATGAAAGAAAAATTATTATTGTTATTTTTTAAGCATGGATTTCATGCTCAATGTCTTTTATTTAAGAGGTCAAGCACCCATTGAGTGTTTCTAGGGTTTGTCCTAGGTCATGAAGTCAAAAGAGTCATTGTCACATAAGGAAGACCCCATCGGAGCATTGTAACTTGTGAAAATAATTATTTTTGTATTCTAAAATGTCAAGATATCTTCCAAGACCAAGTCAGCCTGGCAGCTAAGAAGTCGCCCTATTTTAGGGCATTTCATCCACCTTGGAGGCCTTATATATAGGAGGGAACTCAACCTCCTTAGGACATAATTCATCCTCTCATCATTCAAGCGAAGGAGAAGAAGAAGGCCAGTGAAGAAGGAAGAAGGATGAAGACAAGTGTTTGGATTATTTCTATCTCCCTCTTCACACATGGGAACGAAGGGGACTAGGGTTTCTGCTGTTGGGCCAGGGTTTTTCTATTGTAGGATCGAACTTTGAGAAAGTGCAGAAAGAAGGTCGAAGGAAGGCTCATTAGGTCATCCGCAAGCCCTAAAAGAAAGAGAAACTCAAGCGAAGGTCTAGAGATGCCCTGGAAGCCCTAATTCAGCTCACACGTGTGAAAGCAGCAATGGCTAGACGGGTTGAAAATTTCAAACCTACAGTAGAGGCCGAAATTTTGTAGTTGGGGGTCAAAGTTGTGTCGTTGGAAGAGATTTGACTGGGTTTGAATTGGACAGAGGATGCACATCATCAGGAAGGTCGAACTTGGTCTTGGAAGGGTATTGGTCTTGGTCTAGAGTTATTGGAATTCGTCAATTGAAGAATCCATAAGAAAAGAGATTTGTGGGTTTTCCTCTCAAGTGGAGAGGTTTTGGCCCTAGCTTGCAACCTATATCCTGTGTTCTTATGTACTATTGATCTTCTTGTTTTGATAGTTGTTTGATGATAAGAATAACATAATAATACAAGAAGAAGCTAATAAATAAGAAAAAGTAAAAAAGACACCACAAGCAATTATCAAGTATAAGAGAAACATCCTAACTATTGCCTCATAGATTTCTCAACAATTTTGACTCCCAGGACATCAATTCAATCATGCAAGCGGTGGTCTAGTCCATCCACTCAAAGACATGACTACAGTAGATCATGAAATGGGAATTGTAAGGTCACCTATTCCTGAAGGAAAATGTGGATTCATAAATGAAGAGGAAGGTAGATCGAGCTGGACGAATACATCCTCCCCTAAATGGCTAGATTAATTGCAAAGACCATTGTTTTCTGCAACTGGAGCTTTCCACAGTTGAAATAGCTTCCTGTTTTGCAGCACCATTCTGAATATCATAGCCTCACAAGACCACAACACCCTCACCCTTACAATTAAGCCTTATATGTCTTTTCCCTTATGGTTCCTTTGTAGCTAAAGTAGAGTCCAATATTTTCAACGAGTAGTATACGATAACCTGTCAAAACATAAACCCCCAATGTAGTGGATCCCCCAGAAGTAAAAGGATTTTTATCACAAAAGAAGGGAAATGGCTTCCAAACAAAAAGCATATTCCCCTAGAAGAAAGAATAAATTTATAAAAGAAGTAGGGGGAGAAAGAAGGCAAGCGTTATCAAACTTAGAAAGGAAAGAAATCAAGAAGAAGATTGTGTAGATTATGAATCAATCCAAGAGAAAACCCTACAATACCAGAGACAACAATGATTAGGTGTTTCTTTTCTAAAAGGATAAGGGGGGGATCCTTGAGCAATGTATAGATAAAAAATGGGAAAAGAAATTCGGTTATACTCCAAAAAATTTCATTGTACTCAAATGATACATAAATTTCCTTTTAAATTTCCAAAAAACACGAGAATCAAAATTGGTAAAGATACATAATTATGGGAGAATTCGGTCCTAACCCTGAACTACTAGCAATCTAGGTTCAATCCTTTGAGATGGAAAACTAACCTAGCCACTATATGGGTAAAGCCACCCTATTTATCTTTGAAACTCTGGCGTTCATAGATTTTCATAGCTATTAATAATAGATTTGGCAATTTCATCATTTTTGCTAAGAAGACCAAAAGAATGGAGAGCACCTCCATGGATATCATTTATGTTGAGTTGGGGATGGTCTCCCTAATGGGATTGACATAGAAGTGGGGATAGAGTTTAGACAACTCCTTGATTATGTAAACATGCCTTTCAAGTGTGGCAGTGCAAGACATGACAGCACTTAAAACATGCTTGTCCCAAGAGGCCATAAGAAAATACTATGGATAATATGTTGCTCGTGCTCATTCCTTCAAGTTGTGGAAACAAACTCTAAGAAGATATGGAAAAGAAGGTAGAGACCATGTTAGCTTGGGTAGAGCTGGTAAGGGAGATGACTGCGCTGGTAAGGGGGGAGGAACTTCTACCCTCCTTCAAGTTATCAAGGTTAGACAAGGTTGTTGTAGCTAAAAGAGTTTTGAATGAGATGTATAATGTTACAAAGGAGTGTAACCTTGGAGATCGGTGGCTTAAAAGCCAAAATAGATATGGCTTTAAGACATGTTATAGCAAAATCTAGCACTTAGTGCAAAGACTCAATAAGTGACCTAGTCAATGTACCACAATGGAAGTGTCACCACTGTCACCTTAGCAACTACTCCCTTCATTTTAGTGATGAATACAATCCAACACAAGGGAGGCTTCTCTAGTACATCTTACAGATCAAATAACCCAATCAAATCAAGTTAAGTTCCCTCTAAGATTCCTACCAGGATTTACTACCAAGAAATAAGGTTAAGCAATAAGGGTTTAAGGTGGATTTGTAAGTAATTTCAAAATTGAGTTCAAAGGGACTAATGGCTCTTCTAGAAGCTTAGGTCAACCAATAAAGGCTCAAAGAAGGTCCCCAAACACACAATCAAGAAACCAGCTTTAGCTTAAGTAAACTAGCATGTGAAATCAGCAATTGCATAAATCAACTAGTTTAAAACAACAGCAAATTTAGCCCCAAAAACTATGATAATAAACTGAAAATTGAGGCCTAAAAATAAGACTAAATAAGAAATTAATTACAACAATTTCTCTTGTTAAAAGACATATAACAGCAATTAAAACCCTATACATCAGCCCTAATTTATGGCTGAAAAATGCACCCAATATAACACTTTTGCTTTTCCAATATGTTTTAAACAATTTCTAACCCTAAGAAAATAACATATAAGACAATAAATGTTACAAATATTTGATTTTGCTGTAATTATATCCTAATTTACCTTGAAACAAATATAGAAAATAATTTTAGAGCCTTAAGTGATTGACACAAGACATAGGACTAATGTCTTTCTTCATCTAGGGCTAATGGAGCCTAGGAATAGCAAACTTGATAGATTTGGAGTAGATTCAAGACTCTAAAGAATAGGGTAGCTCCACTCACTTTCCTAGGGTTTGAATCAAGGTTCTCAATCTTCAAAGATGAGATAAGGGAAGGAGCCCACTTGCTACTTCCTCAAAGTCTTGCAAGAAGGGTTTGTCTAACAAGGATAATGAAAGCAAAATACCATGCCCACTTGCTTAATACTTAATTACAATCATCCATAAACAACCAAGATTAAAGAAGTCCATTTTATAGGTTTGTTATGCATTCATCCAAGCTTCACCAGAATCCATCTATGAAAAGAGTGCAAAATTCACTTCAACAAGTCCCCAAAAAAAGTCACTCAACTAGTGCTCCATAGAGAATTAGAGAAAAAGACAAATAATCCAAGAGAAGTACATCTCTCAAGTGTGCAATGATAAAATGACGGCTAGCACTCCCCTATTTATACTAGGGAAACCAAGCACTTAGCCTAAATTAGGACTAAAATCCCTAAAAACATAAAAATCCATGATACAAGGTAGATATGTCCCAATCTGACCCCCAAAGTAGCCTCAAAAATGAAAATATAATGAAAAATATCCTCAAAAAGGTCATACGTGAGTGTCAAGCTTCAAGAAGGGTAACGTCATCTTCAAAAGACATGTCTTTCCTCAAAAGATACAATGAACCATCAAAAGGCATGTCTCCTCATCCAAGGGTCACGTCTCATCATGAAGAAGGTGCCTCCCCAAGCCCAACATCATCCATCCAAGCCCCCACGTCATGTACAAGCTACCATATCATCTCATATGTGCAATGTCCTAGCTCAAGTATGAAATATCCCAGGTCTAGATGATGCAGAAGTGTGCCACACCATCATCAAGTGTCCAACATCCATCATCAAGTGGAACACCCTCCAAAGTGTATGTAGCATCATCCATGGAGTGCAAAAGAAACACCACCAATATCCACTGAAAGGACCATAACCATGTCTAGATCATAATCAAACATAAGCTCAAGGAATCAAGTAAGATCAACTCACATGAATACAAGATTCGATGAAGCATAAAAAGTGGACTATATTTAAAGTCAAAGCCATATTAGTATATCACATTAAGTATCTCCTTCAAACTTCACAGCGGTTTAAGAGCTCATAAATGTTGCCAAATTTAGGTATGGGAGGGTCATCAATTGCCCCTATTAGGTGCTTCCAAACCCAAGGGGAGGAAGAGTTCCTAGGCCGACCCTTCAATCAATAGGCATAAGTGAATAAGTGATATGGTCAAGGATGGACTTTATGAGAGGTGTCATAGTCTTATACATTGTTTATGCAAGACCATCATCCATAAGCACCTTTCTGGAGGGATCGCTTGCATTAGTTGAGTTACCTTTTTTATCCAAATTTATGTAGGAATGAAATGAAAGAAATATATAAACAAAAACATAGAGATACAGCGAAAACAAAACTTCAATTCATTAATAACAAAGTACTAAAAGTTGTTTACACTCACAATGGAAATAAACTAGCTCAAGCAATGATAGCTTATCTCTGAGAAGTGATGCGGCGACTACATGCCTTCCGAACTGTGTTACAATGAGGCTCGCATGCCTTTTTATTATTGAGAAACAAGGGAAAACCCCAAACATCCAAAAACCTAACCCTAGGAGATGAGGTGCCAAAAGATTGTAGGCCCCGTTGGGATCAGTTGGTACACCAACTTTCCGGGGTCATAACTTTGCCATACGATCTTCGTTTGATGTGTACGATACCTCATTAGAAAGAATTATCCGAGTACTACCACTTTCAACTGCAAACCCCTATTGCAAGCAATGAGTTTGCCCGTTTTCCAAAAAAACGTCATTTAGGGCCTCAAAACGGCTTCGAAAGTTCAAGACCCAAAAAAAAAACTGCCAAAAGTAGTAAACTGTGCTACAATTAAGGAAACTCAATAAAATAGTCTGAAAGAAACAATGTTGGGGGTCCAAGTGGAATAGGTGGGTGGCCACCAATATCCACTTGGATCAGTTCCCCCCCTTAGGAAGCAATGGTTCCCATTGCATTGAGTGCCTCCATGAGATGGGGAAATTTTTGCTAAACTTGTTCCCTGGTGAGCCACTTGCCCTGGTGCAGGAGTTGGCAAGCTTTAACAACTCGATACAGTTGGATCCTTTGTCTGCGAGTGTTCTTGATCTGTGTGTCCATGATCCGATCAGTTGTGGCTTGTTGAATTCAATTCGAGTAAAGCTCTGTTGGTGTCAACTACTCAACAATGTGTGATGTGTCCAGCAATGGTGGAAAGTACGGCCGAAGGCAGTCCACATTGAATACGAGTGCAAGCCAAGGAATGACGGAATACTGAGCTCAAAAGCGTTGTCTCCCATAGCCTTGGTGATGGTGTAAAGCCTGTATCGGAGTGGTCGAAGCTTACAATGGGCTCCGGTAAGGCACTCATTCTACAGATGCAACCAAACTTTGTCGCCCACCTGAAACTTATGGGGCACCCAATGTTGATCATGTCATTGTTTATATTTAGCATTGGATGTCATGAACCTATTGGCGGATGTGCTGAATGTGCTCAATAAACCTAGTGGCTTTATCAACTTCGAACTAAACATGGGCATATTCTTCATGTGTAGTTGCAAAAGATAATGCAACATCAAGGGGGCACAATGGTTGAAATCCCAGGCCCACTTCAAAGGGGTAGTGACCAGTCGAGTTATGGAGAGCTCTGTTATAGCTATGTTACACATGTAGGAATTTACAGGGTAAGTTCCTCAGATAGAACACCAAAGGACATCGCTCACAAACAGATCACAGATCAATACACCAGTGTTCTTGACGTGGTTAAAACCCTCAAAGAGAGAAACAGTCCACGGACTAAGCCAACGCGGCCACTTCAGGCAATTTATTAATGTAAAAGAAAGAAAATTTACATAAGCTTCTCTCATGAACGGTCACCTTACAAATGACCCTCCATGCTCTTTAAATAGAGATCATGGACCAATCGGGTGTTAAGCCATGGATCAAGTGTCGGTAATACCGAGGAGAGAATGAACCGTCAGATTGTAAGTTACAAAAGTACATAGTAAAGAAACACACTTTACCTAACTCTACAATAGACCAAGTTATACTTAACTATTTCCTATGTGTCAGAATATCCTAATATCCCCCCTTAAGAACAACTTGGGATAGGATTGAAGGATGTACAAATATGACACAATAGGAGAAGGAAGGAGGCATTAGAGCCTATCCCCCCTTAGTGACAACTTCCTGAACTCCAACCATAAATCGAAGTTTAGTAAACTTCACCTCTGTGAGAGCCTTTGTAAAGATGTTTGCAACTTGATCATCGGTTGAACTATTTCCTATGTGTCGGAATATCCTAACAACACATTGGTAGGACTCTCATCCCATGTCCACGGATGCTTAGAGTTGTACATGCGTAGTATGTGCACAATCATCCTGTTGACAGCCTTTGTCTGTCCATCAGTATAGGGGTGGAATGCAGTTGACTTGGTGAGCTTAGTGTCCAACAATGACCAAAGGCTCGACCAAAATGTGCTTAGGAACCTGCTATCCCAATTTGATACAATGGTTTGCGAGATCCCAAAATGTGCCCACACTTGTTCAAAGTAGAGTCTGGCAGTGGCCTCAGCTATGATACTCTTCTTGCAGGCAGCCAATATGGCCATCTTAGAAAATTTGTCAACAACCACAAATACACAGTTGTTGCCATGCTTGGTAGAAGAAAGGCCAGAGATATAGTCCATGGAGATGGATTTCCAGTGCCGGTTAGGAGTAGGCAAGCCTCGCTTCTTAATAGTTGGCTTGGCGATGGCACAAGCAGTCCAAGATCTGATGTATTTTCCAACATCATGTCGAAGGTTTGGCTAGAAAAAATGCTTTTGTAGTACGGCCACAATTTTCTCCACACCAAAGTGTCTTGTGACCCGACTGTAGTGTGCCTCCCAAATCAGCTTGGCACATTCGTTTGAAGGAACATAAAGGTGGCCCAAGTAGCATAATAATGCATCTTGGAGGTGTAAGTCTGGAACTTGCTTGCCATCCACTAGCATCTGGTATGTGGTGGCAAACTTTGGATCATTTTTATATAGTTGCAGCCATCTATAGGTCTCGTGGCCACAAGAGTTGAGAACAATGGTTAGTGCTGCAACCGGTGGCTAACTGAGTCAATCTGCAACATGATTGGTGTTGCCCTTCTTGTAGTTGATATTCAAATGGAATTGTTGCATATATGTGGACCACTTCTTTTGGCGATCGCTCTGCAACTTCCCTTGGGTCTGTATATACTATAAACTACAGGGGTCAGTGATCTGTGTGGATGACCGTCTCCTTCCCCAAAATGTAATGTTTCCATTGCCGACAAGCCTACATGATGGAATACATCTTTTTATCGTAGGTGGGGTATTTCCAAATTGTGTCGAAAAGTGTCTCATTGTGACAGGCCACCGGATGCCCTTGCTGGGTGAGAACTGCACCAATAGCATAGTCAGAGGCGTCTATCTCAATTTCAAATGGTTGTTGCAGGTCTGGCAATGCGAGTACTGGTGTAGAGCAGAGGTAGTGCTTCAGCTCAAAAAATACCTTTTGCTGGGACTCAGACCAGAAAAACTTTGCTTTTGTTCCACCCTTCGTAACTTGACTCAAAGGCCATGTGATATGAGAGAATCCCAACACAAACCTTCGATAAAAATTGGCTAGGCCCCAAAAGCTGCAAAGCTCTATTAGAATGGTCGGGGCTGACAAATCCTGAATGACTTGGATCTTAGCTAGATCGACATGCACGCCTTGCTCATCAATGATGTAACCCAAATATTGGACCTGGCCCATGCCAAAGGTGCATTTCTCCAAGTTGACACATAGTTTGTGCTACCGCAGGGTTTGAAGGGCCTGTTGAATGTGTTGCAAGTGTTCCTACCAACTCTTGTTGAAGATGAGGATGTTGTCCAGATATACAACCACAAACGAGTTGGTAAAGGGTCACAAGATGTCATCCATCAACCTCATAAAAGTTGCAGGGGCATTTGTCAGCCCGAAAGGCATGACCAATCACTCAAAAAGGCCCTCCTTGGATTTGAAGGCGATCTTCCATACATCCATGGGCTCTATTAGAACCCGATGATAACCAGACTTTAAAACGATCTCGCTGAAATATTTAGCCCCCTTTGAGCTGGTCAAGAAGGTCATCAATCTGTGGGATTGGATACTTGTTCCTGACAGCGATTTTATTAGTGTCTGATAGTCAATGCAGAGTCTCCAGGCCCCATCCTTCTTCTGTACAAGTACAATCGGGCTCCCACAAGATGAGGAACTTGGTCGTATGTGCCTTTTTACAGCAACTCTGGGATTAACCTCTTTATTTCTTCATTTTCCAGAATAGAGCGGCAGTATATCAGCCCATTGGGTAGAGGTGCTATGGAAGTCAAATCAATTGAATGCTTGACCTGACAGTGTGAACTGCAAAGGTACCCATGTGGGTGAGGAGAAGATGTCCCTGTATTCTTCCACGACTTATCCACCTGCTTCTATTGTCGGGTGGAACCCTTCGCGGGGGCCACGGATGTGGCCACGATCTTCCCCTTACTTTGAGAAGGAATCAAAAAGAAAACAAATTTCCCAGTCTGTGAGATGATTTTACTGCATTGTTTAGCAGAGATCAAAGAGATGGCAGTAGGTTGGTCTACCTCTGGTATTTTGTATAACTTACAGCCCAAAGTAATAATGATAGTGCGAGGCCTCGACTCATACACAACATGCTGCTTCCACAAGTATGGTTGGCCTAATAATACATTACAAACTTCAAGAGGAGCAACATCACACAGTACCTCATCCATGAAGGGCTTGATGCTGTAGCGAAGGTGGCACTGTTGGCTAACATAGAGATCTCGTCCTTGGTGAAGCCACCCGATGATGTACAGCTACAAGTGTGGTGTGATCGGTAGGCCCAACTGCTTCACAACCTCTGCTGAAATGAGGTTCTTTTGGCTCCTGTTGTCGACAATGAACTACAACGGCGAACCCTTTACCCACATCTGTGAGTGGACGAGACGCTCCCCCTCCTTTGGATCTTCGGGCTCAAGGGTGGCAAATGG
>Ga0068618_1000436_pt1 | contig 11497 bp, 10 predicted proteins | sample InSIn2SAF170_2_FD_77423 | JGI IMG/M metagenome (GOLD analysis project Ga0068618, IMG submission 77423) | Clean room microbial communities from NASA Spacecraft Assembly Facility at Jet Propulsion Laboratory, Pasadena, California, USA -... ...
AGGCTGCAAAAAGATCAATAAGAAAGAAGAATGATGACATAGCTTCTCTGAAGAAGCAGCTCAAAATTCCACATCTTCATCATGAGCAAAGGGAAACTAAGAATCCTTTACTATAGACCTAGGGGGAAACTATGGAAGTAAGGGAGCAATTAAGAATTCCCAGACTAAAATAGTTTAGCAGAAAACATTAAGAATGTAAACAGTCAAGACAAAGAGCATTAAAGCCAGTTCTGAAATATCATTCCTAGTTTAACATTCAGATTTCATAGAGACACATATGATTATTAATAAACATGAAGAGAAACAGTAATAAATATGCGATAGAGAATACTTATTTGATTTCCACTTTACACAAGAATCCTGTGAAATGTCTTTACTTTATTACTTGATCCAGCAAGCCAATCCAGTCTTGATTACAATAGCTCCTTAACTTGAGAAGAAAATGTCTATAGAAATGTCTTTGAATCCACCCTCAATACTTCAAAAGGTGAAGCATTTATACAAAAAGTATTTACAAAATATCTTAAAACAATATGAAAATTAATGTAGGAAATCAAAATATCTTCAAGCATGAAGATATAGACAGATGGAAAACTGCATCATGCTGTCCCTTTTATTGTGGTTGTGCTGGCTGTTGCAGTTGAACTTGAGCCCTTTTAAGCTGGCTGATATGTGTACGCTGGAATCATATTTGTCGTTAAGCTTTGACTGATACTCTTTAACTTGTTACTCTTTGACCCTGTTTATCTGTCCTTTCACCTGCCTTCAGATTCACTGTGGTAACTTATAGTAAATCTATCATTGTTACCCACCATTCATTTTTAGGCAATTTAACCTTTATCATTCTTCTATATATCTCATCCTCCTTAGTGTATTTGGAAAAATTTGGCTTGATGACAAATAGATGCTTCACTTCGTGCTCTAGGAAGAATAGATTTTCTAAAGTATCATATAATACTTTCCCTATTGGCAATGCTTTGACTCTTGAAGTGCTTGCTTTTTCTTTGAACAATTTCTCTAGTCTGTCAATATATCCACTTAGGTCATAATTTTTTCATTGATTAGCATGGGATTGGGAAGGCCTTTAATTATCAAAATTTGAAGCTTTACCATGAATCTGTCAATACCAACTTGCAAGTCATGGCACTTTTTCTCTAAGTTAAGCATAAGGTTTCTTTTAGAGAGAACCTTTTTTATTTTAAGGATGGTTTCTATTCTATCCTCGACACCAAGCTAATCTAGTTCATTCCTTCTCTTGCTATTCAAGAATGGATGAGTTGATTGGCTTCCTCTGGCTGGTCTCCTAGGTCTTTCTTTACCTATTGTATTGCTTCGGTGGCCACTTTCACCAGTTCTACTTGCTCAAATATTACTTGAATTGATGGCCAAATATCCTTGACAGAGTCAATGATATTGGTCCAGAGCATCTCCTTAATTTGTCCTAGTGGCTTTTGCAATGTTAAATATTTTTCAAGGAACTTTATCTTCTCACCCATCATTAGGGATTTTTGTGCTTCTTCTTTCTGTTGTATTTAGGCAAGATGCCAGTCAGTTTCTAAGCTTGTCACTTTCTCCTTAAGTCCCTTAAGCTCTGTTGCCTGGATGGACATTTCCTCCATGGCTTTCACTAACTCTGTTATTTTCTCTGTTGAAGTACTTGTAGTTGTAAACTCTGTTGTGTCTGGAAGTGTTGTAGTAGGTGGAGCTGTTGGTGCTAAAGAGGCTGCCAATGTTGAGGGAACTACAATAGAGACTATGGGAATAACAGTCTGTGGAGTGGTGGCCAACTCACTCTGTTTATACTAAATCAATTTTTCCAACTCTTTCTCAGTTTCAACTGATCATTTAGTTTAAGGACCAAGTCCATAAGCTCTTGTTGTTCATTCTAAGTTTCTAAGACTTCTGCTGTTTGTGGATGATGAAGATGTGGAATTTTGAGCTGCTTCTTCAGAGAAGCTATGTCATCATTCTTCTTTCTTATTGATCTTTTTGCAGCCTTAACATCTTTGGTACCATGTCCCAACTATATGATTAAGTCCTCCATGGACTTGATTCTTGTATCCTTGGACTATGAGGAGGCATTTTCTAGTTGAAATTGTGTTGATATATTATTCAACGAATTCTATAACCGGTGGGCAGTAATGGATTTTCTTGTTAAAGTGGAATTTACCATCTCTCCTATCTGTTTATGCAATTCAATATGGTCAATAGGATGTATGTCCTTTGCCAGCACTTCAAAATCTGTCTTCTGGTAGTCAGCTGCTGATCTGGGCTACTGAGTGGTGGGCTTTAGGAAAGTCATCTGCATTTTTCCTTCTTTCACATCAAAGGCTGACATAAGCCTTGTTTGGTTGGTGGGAGCCATTTTGAGGTACTGTGCATAGCTTTGGGCTTTTAGCCTTTCATTTTGGCCTTTATTTCCTTGTACTTTTCTTTGATATCTTGGTCTTGGTCAGCAGGAGTCCTTAATGAGGATACTTCCACACTTGGCTGTTTTTCCAACATCTGAGCATGTGATGTGGAAGGTTCTTGTGTTCCTCTAGAGAGAGTAGCATGCCTGCTCCCTTCTCTTTCTCTGCTTGTGGCTCCAATTGTTTCATCTGTGAATTCTTGTTCGGAGAAAGAATTTAACTTTTGCCTTTTGACATATGTTTGTGAAATGGCTCTTCTTGAAGGAGTGGCCTCCTCCCTGTCTCTTCTGAGGTTTCTCTCCTCATTGAGAGGAGTCCACATGATAGGGGGAGTTCTCATCATAGGCTCTGTCAGTCTTGTTTGAGTCAATTCTTCTGATAAGTCTGTTTGTTCTGGGTCTTCTTGCACCTGGGGTCTTTCTTCTACTTGTTGTGTGCTTGTGATTCCCTTTGTGCTTGGGATTCTTCTGGTACCTATATGAAAGAACCTTCATCAAGTATCCTCTGTAAATCAATTAATGTATTTTCAACAACAACTTCAGTGCTATCTTTTTCTACTAGAGTATTCTTCACCCATTCTAACTGATTTGCATATTTTTCTATCTCAAGGATTCTATGGTGGATATAGGGAGACAACTTGTTTTACTTGTCTTCTATTGCAGATGAAATCAAAGGGGTCATATCTCCATATGAAGCTTTGTTTCAGTTTGAGCCTTTGAAGGATTTCTTCTGCTTCTTTTCTAGCTTCTCTGCTATTGCACACAAAGGGGCCTAGTTGATCTTTGATTCTGAGCTGGGCCTTCTTTTTGGCTTTCACAAAATGTACCTCATCTGAGTTGATTATCTGTTTGTAGTACTCCAGAGAAAATAACCTCATTGGGAGGTATCTGTGTAACTTGTATGGTGCTAACTCACAGCCATAGATCCTAATTTCAGTGTGATTTTGGTACAAGTACCAATCTCCCACTTTGTGTTGTTTTGAAAGTTGTAGGATCCTCCTGATATCTGAACAGATCCTTCGAGGAAGACTTCTTAGTAGCATGGTCACTACATGATATACAAAAAGACATATGAAGTCTGTGTATGGATATGGTGATTCATATTTGTGGATCAAAGGAGTCCAAAAGATTACTGACCTAGGGTGGCCTCTGGTATCAAGATTTTGAAGAGTAAATGGGAATTTATTAGCTTGATAATATAAGAAAAGGTGGTACAGAACTGAGGATTAATTGAATACTCTTTCATTTTTCATTCTTAAGAATTGATCATTCATTTTATCTGCTATGTATTTGGCATAATCATACATGACAGCAGGGGGATGTCCTGGAGTAAAAATGGACATGAAGGCTAAAATGATTTCATCTACATACTCACTGGTAGTATGGCCTAAGACACTATATATCATTGACACAATGTCCTGGCTAGGTTTAGAAAATATAGTCCACATGTATGGGGGAGGATCCTTTGGAATATGTTTCTCTTCCTCAATAAAGGTTTGGAATATTTCAACAAGTTTGGTAGGGGTAACCTTGGGGAATCTGTCTAGCAGGCCTCTAATGGAAATGGGGGTCAGATTTTGTCTTGGTAGTAATTGAAGTGTTTCATTGATGGATTCAGCAGTGATGGTAAAGAGTACATATTGGTTTTGAGACATCACTGATATTTGACTGGGGCTGTAATTGGTATGGCAATAATGAATAATTTCAGGGAAGATATGCACCTCTAGGAACTGGTACTTGGGAAAATTGGATTCCCAAAGCCCAATTTGGTTATCTTGGTTTAGATGTTGGTCCCTGTATCGACAGTATAGTTTAATGGGGGATTCACGAACAACAGTGTCCTTGATTTGGAAATCTTTGTCCGCTAGAGGTAGATGGTATAAATCCAGATGAGGAGTGGTAATTGGATAGACATCCATTGCAACTGGAGCAACCTTTCTTAGTTCTTGTGGTTTTAAGAATGGGGAAGAGGGTTTTCAATCAAATTGGGGCAATTTGGTTCAATCACAGAGTAGTTTGGGGTTGCTGTGGAGTTCTTTTACTTAATTACTTAATAACTCTAAGCAATTGAGTAACTGGTTCAGAAATGAGATAGGGTTTCTCAATGTATTTGGATAATTACCTAGAAATTTTGGCTCTAATGGGTCGACGGGTGATTGTGCACGATTGCAGGTGGTTTGTCTGAACTGGAGGGTCGACTGGAGCTCAGTGGCTTCTGTAGGTTGAAGGTTGGACGTGGGTTGGTAGTTGCACGTAATCTGTGGCTTGCATGGAGGTCTAAGCGTCTTTTTCACGATAAAACCAAAAAATAATGAGTTTTTTAGCTATATTTTCAAAGTCAATTGTTTGGCCAGCACATGGGGAAAAAGGTACATTTTGGCTTTTAGCGGGAGATGGGATGTTTTGTCGTCTAGTGGGAGGCGGTAAGTGGGTTTGATCGCACCGCTTTTAGGGCTAGAGTGGTTTTGGGGGGAGGCCACCCGATGCCATTCATCGGGCACCACGTAGCATCGGGGCCTAAAAGAAAACTGCCCATATCGGGTAGGTAAAGGTTGAGCTTCGGATTCTTCTGTTCCATATCCTTCAATAGTAGCAAATCCAGTAGCATATTCAAAAGCACCTAGAGCAAATCCAGTCGCAGGAGCATCATCATTCGGAAACGGTTATTTGGACACAGGATTCCCAGCAGCATTATTGGAACTGACATTCTTATTCCCATCATAATTTCCATATTGGCATTCCCACACGACCATCCCATAAGTATTCCCAGCATTAGAATCAGCATCATTCCAGGCATTATAAGAACCAGCATAATTTCCAAGTATCGCCCGATATGATTGTCCACTGTTGGTTTAACGGGGGGCCGATCACACGGTGAACGGGGTGGGATTAAGGCGTGAATTTAATGGAGGGTCCCGACAAAGGTTTAAGAGCAGTGGATTTGATTAAATGATGGATTATGGTGGGTTAAGGGCATTAGGGGTAATTTTATTGGTGGAGGCAGATTATTAATTAACCACAGATCAGTTAATTAATTCGTTTATCGGGTTTGGGTCTATTACAAAGTTTATATTTCAAACTTGTTTGGGGTGGGGTATTAATATAAGAGTTTTGTTTTATAACTATACGAGGAAGGGTTATTTGCTTTGGGGAATTAATATATACATAACGTTAGAAATTAATATGAAAATGGCGGAGAATGGGTTTAGCGCTAAGTGTACTGTGTCTAATTCATTTGCTTTTCACATAAACATATTATAACTTAGGCTAAAAGTATTTTTGGGTTTTTTGAGAAAAGGGGTCTCTTTCATGGGGGTTGATCACTTCTCCTAGGATAGCAAGGTTTTATCCTTAGAAAAAGCAGTTTATTAGGGGAAAATGATTTTTTCCTTAGGAAAATTGTGCCTTTCTTAGGAAAGGGATTTGTTTGGGAATATGAGTGAATTGTGGGGGGTGAATGTTTATGAGGGGGTTTTTATCACTTAGGACTTGTAATTCATTGGGCCGAGGGTCCGGTCCCTCCAGAATTCAGTGAAATGATCTGAGCCCCTTTGACTTAAGATTTTTGGTCCTTAAAACTTTATATTGGAAATTAGTTAAGTGAAAGGTGTAATGAGTGAGGGAAGTTAATCAATTTGACTTTATGGACTTGATGCATGTCCATTTTTTCATCCATACTTAGGACTTTGAAGATGAAGGTGATCAATATGCTTTATCTAACAGTCATCACAATTCTGCAACCTTTCTTCTACTTACCCACCTACTCATCCTACCATTTTTACTTCTCTTTATTAGGGTGCACTTAAGCTGGCAAACCGTTATCAAAACATTTTCTTTTCTTCTACAATAGTAATATAACTAAGTCTAACCTTATTACATCCAAGGGCTCAGATTAAATAGTTGAGCTCCTTTTATTCACTCTACCTAATCTAATTATCTGCTAAGATGAAACAATTTGGTCAGATTCTATTCTCTATCTATAAACATAAAATTGAAAACATGAAGTAGTCAAGTTTAAACATTTTGACTATCATGAATTGTGGAAATGGTAACAAGCTACACACAATCATTTATTCTGTATCAAAAATAACTAGGAGTGGCATTTTGACTTGCTCACTTTCATGGTCCTTTCTTTTCTTGGGGTTCATATTTTCATCTTTTTTGACCTCTTTTATACTTTTTGTCCTTTGATTTTTCTTTTAGGACATACCCTCTTTACATTTTTTTTTTTTTGAATATGGAAAACATTTGCAAAAGAACAAATGTATGTACATATTACAGATTTAATCTCAGCCATTCAAAAATTATGACTCCTATTGGTATAGGAACCTAACAACATGTTCATCATGTGTTTGACAAAACTCCAATGTTGGTTGGTAGGGGTCAGGTCAAGTCCTTATTCAAGTTATGGTTTTGAAGCTTTGTTTGTGTGTTATTCATCATTCCTAGAAGTCTCATTGAGTTATAGGAAGGGGCTAGGGTACTGGCCCTTAAAAGGTGGCTCATAATTTAGGGGTGTTGTCATAAAAAAGACTGGAAACATCCACAGTCACTGGGAAGTAACCCTATGGGAGTAACTAGAGGGTTGTAGTCACATGGAGCCCTAGACAATCAAGATACTAAGGCTCGAAGCTAGTGAAAAATAGAGTTAACTTGGGGATTGGACACCTGGAGGGGTTGCGTAGCCTCTAGAGGTGTTGTAGCACATGAGGGAAGCTAGTAAAATCTTAAGTTATTGGATCCATTTCCATAAGGTCATATAGGAGGTTGAGTCTTATCATAGTGACTCTCATCTCATGTTTACCCCGAGAAAACCGGTGAAAGTGGATAAATGCGGGAGGAGGGTTACAGGGTTGCATCAGAGTGAGTTGCACTCTCTTTGGGTAAAATATGACGTTGTCAAGGTTATGGTTGTAGTGCATGGGGTCATGGTATATAGTTGGTATGGTCATGCACGATATTGTTATATTGATATGATTATGATTATATATGTATCTTGATAATGTGGATTGATTTTGCAGATGAGATAAGTCTCCCCTGAATGCCAATAAGGTATGGTTTTTATTTTGGTATCTATTTGGTTTATCTGACATGACCTACTTGTAGGAAGAAGAGAATCAAAGATGAAGACCAAAATGGTAGACTACAGTTCCCTCGACTCTCCCTAGAGATCAACTGGGAATTAAGGAGGTGAGTATTCTCCTGGTATAGAAGATTCAATATTTTGAGAGTAGAGATAAGGAGTTTCAAAGTAGAAAAATATAGGTTAGTTGAGGCTCAGAAAGGACTTGTAAGGGATTAGGAAAAAAAATAGGTAGAAGTCAACGCAACGATTATTCAGAGCTTGTTGGAATTGCATAAATAGTGATATTTGAGGATGAGTCAAGAGAATGAAGAGAAAACTAATGGAGCCTATGGTAGGAGGTCTCAATCTAGATAGAGGTTGGATAAAGGGGATACAATCAGAGGCGATAGATTGTTGGATACACCTGACAAGAGGACTGGTATGTATGGGCATACTTTTAGTTCCTCATTTAGAAGACATTATCATCATCACCACCATCATCATCCTTACAGGAGGAGCGATTACCTTATTGAGGAGTTCAAGAATTTCAAGCCTCCTACATTTAATGGAGAGATGAAGAAATTAGAATATGCAGAGGCATGGTTTCTTGGGATGAATACATTCTTTAGATTTCATAACTATTCATAGAACATGAAAGCCAAGATAGCCACCTTCAATCTCAAAGGAAAAGTAGACATTTGGTGGGAAGGCGTGAAGAATGTCATGGTAATTCAAGAAGAAGAGTTGCTTTGGGATGAGATTGAGAGACTCTTCAAGAAGAAGTACCTATCTAAGAGATATTATGATGACAAAGATAAGAAAATTTATGAGTTGCAGATGGGTTCTATGACAAATGATGCGTATACTAGCAAGTTTGTGGAGCTGTTGAGATATGTGCCTTACCTCAAGGATGAGAAGGGTAAGATTCAGAGATTCATCAGTGGGTTGCTAGAAGCATATAGAGACCTGATTGAGTTCGATTAGCCTATATTGTTGGAGGAGGCCATTCGGAAGTTGAAGCATTGTTATGATAAATCAAAGCACAAAGCTGATACCAAGCGTAATTTGAAGGGAAATGAGAAGGTTAAAGGGAAGTGGCCACCGATGTGGGGAAGACCTCAAGATGCAGGTTAGAAAGAAAATTTTAATCCTTACAAGATGTTTAATGTAGTTGAGAAGGGACATGGGTCACAACTTGGAGAGCAGCAGAACAAAGGTGATGGTAGGGGACCATTACATTTATGAATATGTGAAAAATATCATTGCAAGAAGGATTTTCCATTGTACCAGGGTGGAAGGCCTCATATCTATAGTGCTCAGGAGGCACAAATAGTTGGAGATGTGGGTCATAATATTCCTTAGATTTATGCATATGTGGAAAATAAGTAGTAAGATCACGAGGCATCCATTATTGAGATGGAAGGTAAGCTTTATGGAAGTTATGATATGTTTTATTTAGTTATTATTTTTGTTTTCTGGTTCTGAAATTGGTTGGTAATAGTCTATTGATGCTCATTTACTACTTAGAAGTAGTATTGTCTTATGATGGTCTATGAGTTGTTGCATTATGACATTGTTGCTTTGGTTCTTTTGATGGATTTACTGATTGATGAAGATGGATATTATCAAACCTGATAGTGAATAGTTGGAACATGTTTAGGGGGAGCATTTGCTATGCTTTTGATAGTGTATTGTTGTCATTATGATTTCTTGAGAATTCCTTGTTGCATGATGATGTTCATGATAAGTATATATATAATTGATGATGTGTAGTTGTTGTTGCTAAAGACACATATGTTGTTGTTATTCTATCATTAGTGATTATGAAGCCTTGGATAAAGTTTCACTTATTGGAGTTAATTCTACATGAAGAGGATATGCATGCCATGGTACTTATTTACATTAGTTGATGATTATGAGTTTCAATCACTAATTATTTGCTATTGTCATTATGCCTCCAATGATGTATAAGTTGCAGATGGTGAAGTTATGGATGTTTCATATAGTGTTATTCTTGGTTTACACATATGTACATGGTTATGATACCTATATATTTTATGCTACATATGGTATGTTGTTTGAGGATTATGGCCCTCCGTATGTAGAGTGTTGTATCTAGTTTTTGAAGGAATTCTTGGTTGCAAAACTGCATTGAGAAACTAACTCGACCAAACTTTAGGTTCAAGTTGGCCCTCAAACCAAAGGGGGCTCCTTCAAGTGTTACGGGTCTTTTTTTAACATTTTTCACTGTCACTGGACAACAATCTTTGAAGCATAATGGCCCAATCCAATATGTGTTGTAAGTTATTGTTGTTGAGTATCCAATCTTTGCTCAAATATAAATCCCTCTCTTGCTGAAACTTAGCAAAGGGCCAACATCCAGCTTTGATAGAATGACATAACTTATAAGAGTTTGGTAGATGAATAGAACATAAATCAGATAATTAAGTATTCATATTGAATACTTAATCAACCAAATATAGTAGATGTGTGTAGGATAATTCTATAACCAAACATATATACATTCAAGAGATGACAAAAGGAAACAACTAACGATGCAGATGAGATAATTTAAATAGATTGTTCAATTAGCTAATCTCATCGTAGATGATAACTTTGCAATGAGTTTTTGGGGAGGTTGATACTAAAACATAGCCTTGCCAAACTCCTATGTTACATTGAACATATGCAGAAACATATTATGAAATGACATGGAAAGACATACATGAGAAACAATTTCTGTCATGAAACTAAAGCCATAATACTTGAATTAAAATTCTTGTAATAAAAGTATCTAAAAATATGTAAGGGTTTTGGCATCAAAAGCGAACCCTTTTACATTGAAATTTAAACAATATATAGATATTACAACTCTTGAAGTTGTTACAATTTTCCTGGAATAAAATCCTAAACAATGCACCTAAAATAAAAATAAATAATATGCAAGAGATTTGGAAAAGCTAGAAAATCCTCTTGCTTTAAATATGGGAATTGGTTCATTGATGCTAATTTAGATGCTAGAATGTTGCCTTTAAATTTGAAATTGTTTTATTAATGCTAGTCCTATGCCTTGGAATCTAGAGTGGTTGAAGTTGTTTTCACAAAATATGTTATCTTCCATTCAAACTTGGATAACTTTTCCACCTGTATCAACTAGCTATCCCTTTGACTGCTATTTCTAAGTCCAAAATCTGAGAATAATCTCATGTGTGTTTATGTTTCTCCACCTAATTGATCAAGGAATTCTTTGCATTTTGGATTTAAACCAAACTATATGTTGACATTTTTTCCCATACTATTTGCCTTCATTATCTTTCAAGTGCTTAACCATTGTCATAAAATGTTTGGGAGGAAAATATTTAGATAAAAGATTTCCCAAATATATATTTTTTTAAACTTGGAAATTCATATTTCTCTATTTTCATGAATTTCATAAATGAAATCTCAAAATATTTCCTCAAATGATTTTATCCTATAAAACCATCCATTGTTTGAAATTTGTGACTTGTTTTGCAATACATGCCTTGTTTTGTAATCCATGTCTTGTTTTTTCTCTAAACTTATATATTTATGAATAAATAAGATTCATAAACATATTTCATAAAACCATCGATTGATTTCTTTCCCATGGTTTTGAAAACCATGTCTTGCTTTTCCCATGACTGGTAAAATATCTTTTAGTTTCATTTTTTAGTTTTTAAAAAAATGTTTGGATAAGAATTTATCCAAATTTTATGTTGACACGCATTTCATATTTATAATTAATTTTCTCAAATTCTTAGCATAAAACATTATTTCTCTACTATGAAAAATTTTGTTTTTACCTTGTAAAATTATTTCACAAGGAGGTAACATCTCTTTCTAGCATTGGAAACTTCATGTTTTGTATTTAAGTATATTTCTAGAACGTGAATCCTTATTTTACCTCATTTTACTCAACCTCCTCTTACTTCAAGCTTTCACCCATAATCTCATTCCAGTAAAAATAAAAAATATCCCTCCATTATTTCCCTCGATACACA
>Ga0068618_1000440_pt1 | contig 11475 bp, 11 predicted proteins | sample InSIn2SAF170_2_FD_77423 | JGI IMG/M metagenome (GOLD analysis project Ga0068618, IMG submission 77423) | Clean room microbial communities from NASA Spacecraft Assembly Facility at Jet Propulsion Laboratory, Pasadena, California, USA -... ...
AACAGGACGCTGGGAAATGGGTGTACACGCCCATTTTTCATGCAAGCCATGCCAATCAATGTCGTCAAGTCTGATGCTTCTACGCTTGGTTCTTACTTGCGATTGATTCGTGACATGTTATCGAAAGTCAAGCTGGAATCGCTTCCACTTCCCGCCCATGACTCCGCAGCGGGGGCAACCGCGACGCATCGGTACACCACCTGGTTGGATAGTGATGATGGGGCTGCTGATGATCTGGCCAACGCAATCACCGCACACACCACAGATGCACTCGGTGCATGCAAACGCTGTTCTTAGCAGCACAGGCCGCCCGCAACCTGCACAGTAGATTTCAAGTAGGTCCGCCTTGCTGCCGAATGAGGACGTCTGTGAGTGCTGGTAGGGACGGGAGTGGTACTGTAAGGGACTAGTGTTCTCGTTAGAAGATACCGAGGTGGGCAGACCTGATCTGGGTATATGGAAGTTGTGCCCGGATCCCGCACTTTCGATGGATTCAACCGTTGGAAACGGCTCGGAGTCGTCAGGTCCTGTCACATCTGGCGGCGGCGGCGTAAGGGCTCGCTGCAGCGGAGATGCGTTGAAGGTCGAATGATGATGATGTGTGGAGGGCTGCAGGTGGCCAAGTGGTCGGAAACCAGGTGGTAGGGAAGATCGCTTGTAAGCACCCCCTCCCTCAATCCCGCCACTCGTTTGGTCTGCATGACCTGCGCTTGCAGCGGACACGCCAGTGGAGGCGGGCGGAACTTTCGGCGATTGAGGCATCTGTAAAGAGAAACGCCAAGGCTAGTCAGCAAGGTTCTCTTGAAAGCGCGCTTTTGGCAACAAAAATAAACTGACTTATCGATAACCTAACGCAAACAGTAAATGGAGGAGGTTGGTGTGTACACATTAATTAGATGTGTGGATGTGCATATACTTTTCCCACTCTCAATAGTTTGGGATGGAAGTTGTGCATAAGGATTCATGGTGTCAAATTCAAGTCCCACCTCGTCGCCGTCAACGAATTTTGTACTTTGATCTTTTGATCTTGGGTATCGTAAAAGGCCTCGCTCGCAACTCATCTTGTGGTAGTGACAGTAATAGAAACACTTGCATGTCGCCTTCGACTCTTGCTTTCGCAATCAGCTGCTGGCGACATCCACACATTAACTTCCCTTCCTCCCATATTCGTAGAGCACGTAACATGAAACAAAAGCAGACTATTACAAAATTTCGATCTCTTGGCAGCAACACGTAAACAGAGGACAATCAAAAAATGTCATCTGACTTACAGGAGTAAGATCTCGATCATCATCGACCTCGGTGGCCGTCGTTGCAGCCTCGATGAGATCTTCCCATCGCTTCCCTTGCATCCATGCTGCCGTTGGTGGCTCTGCAGACATGGCTTTTCGGCCTTCTTCGGATAGTCGGCGAGAGAATTCCTTGAGCGAGAAATCTTTCGATTTGCCTCGTTCGTGTTTCCCTTTTCGTGCGTTCTGACCCATCGACGGCTTTCGTGGCCTCTGCATTTTGTCACGGCGATAAATGGGGGGTAGTGATGCGTATCTCCCTGTCGGCGACGGTAATACTGAGGGTAATAACTCTCGTGTTGTCGGTTGGAAGGGTGGTAATGTGTCGTGTATAGATGGTAGGCCGTGTCCGATATCAGGTTCTGGATATCCTTCCTGTTTGGCATAAGTACATGTTTCTCTCACTGCAACGCGTTGGTGTAAACTCACGTAGTCGGAGTCCCAGCTATGTAAATGTGCCAGTGCTACAGCAGTATTGGAGTCAGAATGTCTCTGGCCTTCGTAGGTAACAGACGGTCCTCCTGCACCGAGATCTGCCAGGTATGGATCCTGTTCACTCAAATCTGCTGTATGGATCTTAGCAAACCGTGTCTTCTGTATCTTGTAGTCTGGCATCAACATACTAGGTGGTTTCCTCGAAGGTGAAGGAGCGGGAGCAACTTGTGGTCGGTGTGATGGTGGTGTATTAATCATAAGTTGAAAACTCTCTTCCGTCGCCGGCAGCTTAGGCAGGTAGTAATTAGGGTGTGCGCGTCGTATGTGCTCTTGCATCGAACGATATCGTTTCTCCTGCGACGTGTGTGTCAGTATGTTGAGCGCGACAGTGACTGTTGTTGTGGGTTGTCATACGCCAATACATCTTTTTCGACATTGTGACCCGTCTTGGTTGGTTAACGGGCACACCACTTCTTGATCGGCATCTCCTGCAAACGGGCCAGAGCCTGCTATCGTAGGCTTTGGCGGCATTGCCTGTCGACGGTTGTCGGTGTAGTACTCAGAGAGAGGTTGCAGGTTTGGAGACTTTTCAGGACGTCGGCATGAATCGGGCCCTGCCCACTTGAAGCTTTGCCGTATTCAGACTGTGATGAGAATTTGAGGTCCGTAAGGCCGGCTTGCGTGTTTACATTGCTTGGTAGAGTAGAGATGGTGTCTGTGTTGGATTGTTGCTACACAGACTATGACCTGCACGTCTGCAAAGAGTGAAAACTGAGTGGAGATGTGGTGAGTATTGAAGATGAGGACCTGAGAGAGAGTGAAAATCCGTGATGTTGTGTGTCGCAGAGAGAAACGTAGCTTAGGCCTAAGCTGGAGCTGGTTCAGCCAAAGAAATCGAAGAGGGGCCGCCTGGAGCTTTGAAGCTAAGCACCTGGAGCTCCTGCCACAGCTCCTACCTTTCCTCATGCTGACGTTCGGTTGGCCCACGCAGCTCCCTGAATGGCAAAGTTATGCATTGGACATGACAGCATAGCTTTTTTTCCTGCTTCCTCAACTGGTTGCTCACAAGCTGCCGTTCGTCAACCTTCCGTCTTTTCAGGTACCATTCGAGTACCCTGCAGCTCCCCTCACTTGACCAATCCTTGTTTGAGGAGTCGATGGATATTGCTTCCATCAATTTTCAGGCAAGAAACAAAGGTGGAATAACAGCAGACGCAAAGACATGAGGTGTCAAAACAATCAATCAATCATCAACGGAGCAGAAGCGTCAACTCGACTCAATGCTTTCGCTCACTCTGCCATCCCTGTTTGACCGCATTATTGACTAACCGAACGTCCATGGCTCAAGCTCTTCGAAGGTGGCTAATACTCATGCCGACCCGACAGCTGGTGTAAGAGGAACATATTGTGCCTCGTTATGCTACCGGTACTCGGCGATGCAATACCAGTAGCCCAGTGACTGGCTATGAGAACATCATAAGGATAGTATCCCTTCAGCTCGTGAACGTCAGCAGCTTATCGTGGACCTCGACTCGGATTCACACCTTATATTCGTGCTCGAAACCAGACTTTGTGGCAATGGTGTGCCAGATTGCTGCAACCAGCATTGTCCCATCACATTTGGTGTTTTCCAATCAGAGAAATCTATTGGTGGCGACCTTGCCGAAACGCGGATTGACTGGCAGCGAGAGCAGCAATATGTTGATTTTACAAGACAACCAAGACCTATTCCAGAACAAATGGCACGAGTATGACCTGAGCTTCCAGTCCCACCATTGGGTTCGGGCAACGGTCCCTCTGAAACAGTCTTCGTGACTGGGTTTTATTACTTGTTGTATCGCCACGCAGAATCGTTTTTCGTCCTCCACATGTGCGCCCAGCATCTGCTTCACTCGAATATCAAGAGCTGTCAGGCATGAATTTATGCCTCAGGCCACCATACACCACAGCCAATCAGAAAGCGTTGATAAGATCGCAGCTTATCGTGGCCGACGTTCTTTCTGTTCTTGCCTTCAGATTTACCATCTCCACGTTTCCACTGCTCGACATACTGCATGAGGAATTACCATGGTCATGATTGGGTGTGTACACTTATCTGACTGCTCATATCCTGTAGCAAGCATTGCGCTTGACTCTCGGTTCCATGGAGAAAGAGGAGACTTATCGGACGTATCTTGTGATGCTATGAGCAATTGCCGAGATCTCCAGATCTGACCGGCTTCGAAAGACATGTTCCTCCATTATCTATTGTTGTTGCCGCTTTTTGCACCCAAAGCACGGTTTCCGCTGTTACGTCCTCGAAATACTGCATGTTTGTCTTAACATGCCTTCACTACTGACCATGGAAACAGAGGCAGATCATTTCAGCCCATATCGAGTGGATGGCAAGCTCTATGGCTTCGTCTGCGTTGTGACCGGCGCCGAGAAGCCCATTGGTGCAGCCGTCGTGACCGAGCTTGCAGGTATGTTCGGCAAGTCATGGACCTAACAGTCTACTGACAGCAGTGTCAGCTCATGGTGCGGCTGTTGTATATGCCTGCCACGGCCTATCATCCCCACTCGAGTTTCCAACTGTCCAGAAACTGCATCCGAACACCAAAGTTATTGACTACCCTTATTCGATTTCGAGCGAGCACGACACCCTTGTGTTGATCGACGAGGCATTAAATGCATACGGAAGAATAGATGTGTGGGTGTGCTCTAGCGGGCTACTAGGACCTCCGTCAATCGATGCTACAACGCCTGCGGACCTGCAAAAATGTTTCGAGGCAAACAGCTTAGCACCTTTCTTCGCCCTTAAATACGCGCCTCATGCCATGGAAAAAACTACGAAGAAGGGCACATACCCGAACGCTGCTCCTAAAGAGCAAAAGTATGGCAGTATAATAGTCATCAGCAGGTGAGTGGAGTTCGGGAATACCCCAGCCTGCATTCAAGCTGACCACATGGTGTCCAGCACGGCATCGCAGTATGGCGGCAGCTGGGGGCCTTGCTACACCATGAGCAGTCACGCTGCACTCGGAGTGGTCAGAGCTGGAGTTGCAACATTGAAAGGTACTGGGGTGCGAATAAATTGCATTTCAGCAGGGCAGATAGATGTCGGTGATAGCTCACTGGGATTGGACCTGAAGGGAACAACGGCACAACTCCCGCCAGCACAAATACAAAGTTCAGAGGTCCAGAAGAGTACCATCGGATTAGAACGAGCAGGTCTACCGGCAGAGGTTGGACGTGTAGCAGGTTTTCTTGCTAGTGGGTTCTCGAGCTACATCACAGGAGTCAACTTGGTGGTTGATGGAGGAGCCAGCGTGATGAACCCGCTGATGGTGCCAATATAATGTTAGGACAGAGTGGAGACGTGGACATAGTATCCTCTCCTGGTAGGAACACAGGGACTTCACTTGCTTGCTATCCTAGCACTTCTACTGCGCTGTTGAACATTGGTGTTAATGTTCATCGTTCGTTTAGAACCACTCGTAGTGGATGTTTCTCGATACGATAGCACCCCCAATGAGTATCCAAGTTATTCCCCACTATGAAAAACCACAACTGAGTTATAGTCAATGAAACTTTTCAATATTGTTTATTTGTTTGTATGTCATCCGTTCGCTAGATAAGACTGTGTAGTGGTCAATAGATCCGAATATGTGGGGGACCTTCAATGACCGCAATTTTATTCAAGCTCACTCCAGAGTCCACCTCACACGATTCACGAACGACCTCGATTCATGCGATTCTCAGCTTGTGAATCGCATTTAGTTACCTTACGGCGAGTCACTTAGAGCGATAATTCCGATTGTCGAACCAAGAAATACTCGTCAGCCATCTCAGCGTTACACAACGTTCTGAGCTATTTCGAAATAGCGTGAAGCAGACGTTCAATAGCCTTCGAACCTTCCACTCCGTCAGCTATGTCTTGATGATTGTGCTTTACTGTGTCTCGAAGCAGATCCTGTAAACACCATCCCCTGAAAGATAGAGAACGCTAATCGTAATGAGCCTTGACGGTTAGACCTACCACTTTGGGGTATGATCACTGACGGACAAACATCAATAGCTGAGCTGGCGAAATGAACATGGCATTTCCCATCCTCACTCTAGCTCATCCGTATTTGTTCTCTCCTTGTACATCTATCAACCAGTCTCTCAGCATACACAGATAGCCTCACCAAATTGCAGAGACTATCTACACAGCACAGCCAGGGTAACTACACTATCATTCTTTGCACGGACGTTCTCGTTCACATCAGGCTCATCAACTCCAACCACAATATTCAAGTACCAAACAACCACAATGCCTCCCAACGACAATCCCAATACCGACAGCACTCAAAACACCTCAAACCCGGCACCAGCACTCCCACCCCCAATCACCCCCTCAACACCCTACACCTTCCCCCAAATAATCGAAGCCGACCACTCCACCATAACCACCCTCGCCCAACGTATCCGCTCGCCGACCACCCCAATCCAATGCCTTCCCACCCTCCTCCACGAAATAACATGGCGTCTAATCCGGCACGACCTCTCCGAAGACCTCGTCATGCGTCCCGCCTTCAGCACCTACCTAGGCCCCCAAGGCACAGAAATGGCCACGCACGACCATTCCGACCACACGCACGCCCGCCAAGTCCTTCTCGATCTAATCGCCACAAAGCCCGATTTCAATAACGAAGCAGATAAGGCCAGGGCGCTCAACGCTCTAACAACTCTCTTCGACGATCTAAGCCAGCACATGGCAGTCGAATCAGGGCAATACATCCCAACTCTCGCCAGGGCGATTGATACAGAGACATCACAGCGTCTCGCTTGTGAATACGCCTCAACACTCTTCATGACACCGTTCATCACAACCATAACCCTCCCCAACCCAGATGAACAATCTTCATCTTCACCTTCTCCAACACAAAATCCAATACCAACGCCCGTCTTCCCAGACGGTATACAAGAATACATCCTCACACCTCCATCCTCCCTGAAAACAATCTACCACACCCTCCTCAACCCCACTTCTACTACAAACAATACCGACATCAACCAACAGCAACAGCAACGAACTATTCTGAAATCCGAAATTGAGAAAGAACTCACAACCCTCAGTATAGGACAATGGCCACCTTACTCCGCAAAAGCTCCAAAACTATCCCAGGAATTTATTGGGAACGAATCAAGTAAATTATGAACTATAACCGGCGGCAGCTCAGCATCTACCTTACCAAATGATCGAGTAAACAATTAACCGATCAACTATTATTGTGGATTACTGGATACGGCATAGATCAGGGGCTGTACATATCGAAATGGTGGTGTCGTTATGGGATATGGGCTGCTGATCGAGATATGATGGGTGTTGATTAATATTGTGGGTGATGTTCATGTATGAGGACAATCAAGTCAAGACTGCAAGGAGGTCTGTGCGAGGTAGTGGCTGCGTTAGGAGCGATCTCGACCGCAGTGACCTTCAACTTTCGTTCTCGAGATATTGATATCTAGCAAACTTGTGTTCACTATTTATTAGCCGGACACTCTGGTATGCGTATGCTAAGATGTTTACTCCTTTTGAGATAACACAACAGGCGCGTGTCGGAAACATACAATATCAACTTCAACCTCCTGCTTGCTTCCAAAAGATCAAACTCACCATCCCAACGCCGGACCTGGACAAGAGAAGTCTTTCATACCAATCATTAAGCCTCGAAGCAGCGACCGCCCTTGCTACCACAACACCAACCACGTAACCAGGATATTAATCAACCAGGAAGCCACCAGCAATTGAGCTCTTCCTTTTGACAGCAACTGGCCGGCTCATACACGGCCCTCGACACCATTCCTTGAGCTTTTCCATCACTCTGTACTTGCGATACGCAAAATCCGACATTGCGATGGTGTCTGGATACATCGGCTGCTCATCAAAAGACACAGCTGGCTGCAGTCTGCAATCTTGACTGATTGTCATGTTAAAATGAGTGTTAGCTGCACCCCTCGAATGCAACGGCTTCGACATGATATGTCGGAGACTGTTGCACTTCCAGCGTGCTCGCATACTATGTTTACCATACTTCTCTGGACTTTTTGCTATCATCGGTATGGGGGACGATGTTTTTGGCTGGGGTGAAGTTTTGAGGTATTGAGTGGACAGGTCAAATTCCGAAGCACGCATGGTGGGACCGAGATCAGGATAAGCCAATTGTGGCACGCTACTTTGACGATTTATCTCGCGGCTGGCTCGCTTCGAAGTGACTCTGGATGTATTCAATGGCTCGAGGACGTTTCGGTCGCTTCGGACGGTACGAATAGTGCTTGCTGAAGGTTTTCGTCGAAGGCCTGTTGTTCTCTTCCCCATCGTAGGTATTACAGCAACGCTGTTCTGCCACATGTCTGACTTTGGCTGGTCAGGGATGTTCAGAATGGAAGTCAAGGACTGTGCAGCGCTCGTAGACTCTGCACTCAGTTCAGCGAACCCATCTACTGTTGAGATAGGGTTCTGACTAAGACCCGTGGTTGCAAGACCCCGTTCATACTCTTGAAGGACAGCATCGACGGTGTCATCACTGCCTTTGAGTGTGGTGTTCGAATTGCTAGCCAGATTCTTGAGATGGATTTTCATTTTCCTTCGTCGTCGTGAAGTCTCCGATGAGTTGAGGTTGCTTGTCGACCTGTGACAAAGGGCACCATGGCCGTCATAGTCGTCCGGTTTCGTCATCTCGGTATGATCCTGCTTCAGTGGAATAGGCGTGGCATCCGGCGATGAACTTCTTCGTATTCTGAACTTCTCGACTGACCGACTACTTTCAATATCGGCATAATCTCCGGACAATAAAGTTTCTCTGCTTCTCTCTATATCTGTGCTGAGGTAAGATTCAGATGGCAGAGTCAACCAGCCATGCGAATGTTGAGTAATGTTACCATGTCGAGCGAGTGAAAGTGGGAGTCTAGTATCGGACCGAAAGATTGTAGTTGGACAGTTAGGCAATTTGCTATCCATGCTTGCAAACAAGCGACGAGGCATGAGACGCTTCTGAGCGCAACTGCTGAGACTGGAAGGTTGATGGGTGCCAGAAGTGCTGTGCATGATCTCGTAGGGCACTACATCCTCCATTGTAGCAGTTCTCGAGGTAGAAGTGGTTTCCCCCTTAGCTCCGTCTTGTCCAGCGTTATCCCTGTCGTCTGTCAATGTCTGCGAGACGAGCTCTTGGCCCGGTATGAGGCCGAGACATTCAATGTGTCTTTCGAGCAGCGAGTCAACAGTCGATACATCGTGACTTGGTAGTCTACCGCGACTAGCATTGTCGACAGATGCTGAGCTATAATGGGATGTCGTGCTGAAGTTTTCGCCCCTGCTGGCCATTGATGTGGTAACCACCGCTGGCGCCTTGACCGGACTAGAGACTTCATCGACTCGTTCCAGTCTGGTAAAAGAGTGGCTTGCTATCATACGACAGGAGTTATATGCTTCAGTCGCTGTTTGCTGTTGATCGACATCCAGGATTTTGCTGAACCTCTTTCGGCTTTGTGACGATGTAGGTCGTTCTGGACGAGGGGAAACGATCTCAGGAGTATGGTATGTAGGCGGAGTAGGTGATGTTCTTGGCCTCAAGTCTCTGCTTATGTCCTTTGACAGCGTTTTAGAGTTGAAGGTTGTTGTTTGAACATCTTGGTCTGATGCTGTTTTACCTTTCGGGAGTCCCCTATCTGGTTGCTTGGGTGTTTCTGAGCCCACAGCGACAGCGTCAATACTGCGAACAGCTTCAAGTAGATCTCCGGTCGATGGTGAATGTGCTCTTGCAGCCAGATTGCTCAGGTTTCTCGGGCTTCGACTGGCATTGGTGAAAAAGGTGCTGTCGGATTGGGACAACCGCTTTTGCGAGCTCGTTATCGAGTTTCGTGCGGATGGATTGCCACTGGGATAGGTGACATCGGTTGAAGGCTGAACCTAGTGATGATGTTAATATAAAATGTTTGCCGAACAAGAAAAGTCGCATACCATATGCGGACCGTGTGGAAGATCTTCTTGTCCTCCTTCTTGTGGACGGTCAACGTCAGCGGTCTCTGCAATCACAGCCGGACTGGTCCTGTTTGTTCTTTCGCTCACGTTTCGACTATGCCGTGATCGGCTCGACACCTCACTGGCACGACGATTGTGCTGCGTAGGAAGCTCGATGGGAAGAAATCTTGATCCTGGTAGTGTACCAAACGGTGATTGAGCTGCAGGTAGTGGTGAACCGGGCCGAGCTCCTTGCATCTGTTCTTGACCATCTACGAACTGCAGGAGCGGAGCACGACCATGGAACGATTCACTATAGTCATAGTAGAGTGGTACAATTGAGTCTGTGGGAGAAGTCGGACCTGAGAACAGAGAATTTGTACTGTAAACACGGCCAACGGCAGGTAAGCCTGCTGCTGAAGTTGTCGACCTGGCGTATGGTAAATATCCACGTCGCTGGTAGCTGCGGAAACCAGCCGCAGGTGAAGCCGGAGGACGTAGGGACCAAGCTGATGCATTATACTGATTCCGGTAGTCCTGTATTCTTCTCACCGCTGACATTCGAGAGATAGGTGATGAAGCTGCTGTGCCTGAACTGCTACGATTCCCAAGATGTGACTGCCTTGAGTGGTGACGATACACATACATATTGATTGTTGCCGGTGAAGGAACTCTTCCTGAACGATGTGCTCGGGTCATCCGAAAAGATCGAGGGGATAGGGGCGGATGATTTATCGTGCCATTGTGGCTTCTCAGTGAAGTCAGAGATCTATGAGAGTGCAACGCACGGTTTTCTCCTGGTAGACGAGGCCTCTGATTGGGCACATAGGAGCCTGAGCGGGAGAGCAATCTTCTTGACCTTGGCCAATCTTGATAGGAGGAAAGATTTGATTGTACAGTATCATTTCTTCTCAGCTCATGTGTCGAACCTCCATATGATCGTTGGTGACCTAACACGGCAGGCTTGAAGCACTTCTGTTGATACCGCGAAATGTGGGAGCCACTCGAAGATCGTGGATGGAAGTCCAAGGAGGACTGTGTAGTTGGTCGTGGTACTCGGGATGGTCTCTGGGCGAATATTCCGACGTCTCCAAGTTCGGTCACGCTCCTCAGCATGCCCTGTACGGCAAGAGGGGGCGGCTGAGTCTGAGGAGCGATTGGATCGCCATGGTGAATGCTTTTCGTCGCCGTTCGATTTGTACTATGACTTCGTCTAATGTTCGCAGGGACCTCGTCAAGTGGCATAGTCATGAGCTCTGTCGACTGTTGTGCGGGATCTAAACAGAGTGAAATGATGATTCCAGCATGATTCTGTAGAGCTCATATACGTCTATGTGATGTGAAGGTGTCAAAGGTGCGCAGTCAGCAACTTCCATCATTGCGAGACAGAGAGTGACTGGTGTTGGAGGAAGTACGGCCGTGTTCTTCCACATAAGAAGTGGGAAGGAGCGAATTAGCCTACACTGATGTGAGATGCAAGAGCAACGATACAAAAAGCAGGAGCAGGTGAAGCCGGAGTGATGGCTAGGCAAATTTGCATATACTTATCATTAATCATACCAGGCTAAATCGAAGTTCGCATGCTTCCACAAACACGAATCAAATTGTCGTAATGTGACAGGGAGACAGTTTCCAATCACGTCGGCATCATGCCGAATAAAGAGCTTCCTCTTTGGCCTCCTTGGGCCTCTCGACTAGATTTCGACGCTCCTTTCTTGTGAGATGCGCCAGAAGCTGCCCTCGAGGCAGTACTAGCTCCCGAGACAC
>Ga0068618_1000443_pt1 | contig 11449 bp, 9 predicted proteins | sample InSIn2SAF170_2_FD_77423 | JGI IMG/M metagenome (GOLD analysis project Ga0068618, IMG submission 77423) | Clean room microbial communities from NASA Spacecraft Assembly Facility at Jet Propulsion Laboratory, Pasadena, California, USA -... ...
ACATTGAGAGACATCCCAAACGGCTTTGTACATCAGAGGTACACAGACCACAAATACTACAGCATAGATGTAGAATTCCAACGTGTTGTACTTTGAGGGCGATGCACCAGGTGGAAGGTCCGAGACTGTGCTTCCATCTTTGCCTGCAGTCTTCGCGGATATCTCATTGGCTTGCTTGGTGGAGGTCTTTGTGGAAGTGGTCAACCTGGTATCAAGGGTGTCGAGGGAGTACACCTCTTTAAAGAATTTGTAGGGTGTCATCGCGTTAGCACGTTTTGCCGAGTCTCACGATGCATCCTCCACAAGCACCCATTCGTAAGTTGCTTGTCTGTAGTGTCGTGCTGTATGCATTGGATGTAGGTTGCGCGTTGCAGAGGACGTTCCGCAGGCGTTGGACTTGGCAAGAGTAGATTGATGCCTCATAAAACCGGCAGAACTGAGGATAGTAGTCGAGCTCTCACTACATGTATCGTATCATAACTACCGTGTATTGATCTATATAAGTTGGGCCACGAAGCATGAATGAGCAATGTTACACCCAGGGTAATTCTCCATTCAAAGAGAGTTTGCAGCAGCCACAACGCGAGTGGTGCAAAACAAGCTCATCTCTCAGAATCTGTATCTAAAGCAGCACCCCCTGCCGTTCAGTTTTCCTGGAGATGTCCTGGGGGATGATGACTTTTTGTTTCCCGTGTTTTGGTCACCGTGACTTGCTAATGCAAAAACCCGTACGGCCATGACTGCATCATACCCAAATCGCAACACCCGGAAGTAATCGTTAGCAATCGAGCAAGCCTGTTCAATTGACATTGAAGATATGCGGTGCCTTCCTTTCGACGTCTCCTTATCATCCGTTTCGCGCCTAGAAACCTCGTCCCCGTCCACGGCCTCTTCCTCTCATGCCACCACCACCACCGCCCCGCCCTCTCATGCCACCACCGCCGCCACCACGACCACCTCCGCCTCTGCCCCTTCCGTCTGCGTCTTTCCTGGCCTTGTTTTTAGGCTTCGGCGCATCGTCGATCAACAGCGTATCCAACGGCAACGAATCGGGGAGAATATAGTATCTGATCGTAGATCCTCTTATGTTGATTGTGTCCAGTGATATTGTCTCGCCCGGTGAACCTGGGTTATTCCGGTTCTTGGTGGTCATTTTGACTGCGCGCAACGCGGTGTTCATTTGTGGAGAGACCGAAGTAATCGTACCGTGCACAATGGTGCCGTTTTTGAGTTCAATCGTTACTGTCTCGTTGGCGCATTTCATAAGAAATCTATACAAACCTTGTCAGCTTACCATTTTTGTGATATACATTAGGCAATGGCGGGTCGTGAAAGACTGCGCAGATAGTTCAGACACCAATCCTTGCGAATGCCAGAGAGGTAAGATCTTACCTAACGAGCTTCATCTTAGCGGTGGGTGTCCGCAAGCGGTTGTTAAGACTTCTCGGGTTCGCGCTCGATAGTTCAAGGTCGTATGTAGCTTTGTCGCGACTTTAAGTCCTGGCGGAGAGAGAGCTGCTTGAGAGTAAGAATTCGTATGGTAGGCTAGTTTTCAGTGGATAGTTGTTTACTTGTAGAAAGTCATGTCTGCATTTTGTCCAAACAAAAGTTCGTAACCAGTCAAGGCTCACTTTATGGAAAATTAAGCGAAAACACGCACTGAGCACGCTTTGATGCCTGAGGCAGCTAATGTGGTTACATTCGGTATTGCTTACAACTACTTCACTCCTATGCAATACATGTTAGATACGGCAGACTTTCGAAAGTGAACTTGATGTCACGACCCTTCAGCCATGGCCGCAATATTTGGGAACAACCTGGGAAGTTGTGGCGAAGAAATTCTGGAAGAATGTTCCTGTCAAAAACATCTGAATAAAAAGGATAGTTCGCCGAATAGGACTACGACAATATTTATGAGACGGCATCAAAAATAATGCATAGAAAATTGTCAACATTATGGATTGTCACACACTTCAAGTCGAGTAAAGGTAATTATACATCACTCATCCATGCCTTGGCTGCTCCTGAAACTTCCCAGGCTCTCTGCTCGTCGATTCAAATCGTAACATACACCTTGTTTGTGACGATCCGATTACTTCGTCTCCTCAATTCCCCATCCGGAGTCAGGCTTTCTCTTTCCACGACCTCACTGTCGGTGGCTCTCTTGCTATTCTCCCGCTTGAATACCTCCCTAAGTTTTCCTTCTCCTTTCATTCTCTCCACCTCCGCCTGCTTTAACAAACCTCGCCGTGTGACAGCCTTTTCATCCTCCGGAAGTACAAATCGATGTATTGTCCGATGGTCCATGGTTCTTTCCTCTTCATCTCCTCCGCCCTCAACCCAGGTGCCCTTTCCCTGTTTGCCCTGCCTTCTGTATGCACTGTACTTCTCGGGATCTTTCTTATCTCGGTTGGTCCCTGGCCTGGACAGGATTTTGCGGTGGTCAGGATCGGTCTTCGGCCATGGAAACCCATAGAGCATGCTATGGCGTTCACATCGATGACATTCACGACGAGTTTGATACCCGTTCGATTGGAGAAAGGGAGAGTGACAGTGTTCGTTGTGACATCGTACCCAGCGGTCGTGAGGTTGGGCAAGGAGTTTCTTCGTAAGGACCCAGTCGTAGGGAATGCGTTTGGTGGAGGAGTTTGGCTGAATTGAAATCGTTGTCGACGTGGCGAGCTGCGTCATGATCGTAGCCGGTTCTATGGATGGAACGATTGTGGTGAGCGCGCTGGTAGACTCAATCTGAGCAGCCGGTATTGTTGCAGTCAACGTTGTAGTAGTTACTGTGGATTTTACTTGTGGATCTGTCGTGGGTGGATTGTCTAGCTGTTCGAATGATTCACGATCTAGTCGCTGGGCCTCCGTCGTCAGCTCATCATCAGTCGCGTGCAAGACGTTTGTGGCTGATGCATCCTTTTCGAGCTTGCTGACTTCGACGGCTTCCAGCTTGATCGTCCTCGTGTCTTGGTTACCAGCTGTTGGGTCTCGCGGCGGACTGTGACTTTGCGACATAGGTGAGGGTAATGCAGGTTCCACATCATCTGTATCTCTCAGGAGTCGAGAAGCAATATCTGTGGTCTTCTGGCGCTTTCTCGAACGCATTTCCTGCAATGATCGACTTTGCTTGCCAGTTGCCTGATTCGTGTAGATGTCTGTCAGCTCCAGATCCGGACTCATTGGTGGTGAGATAGCCACTTCATCTAACAAGCTTGCAGCGTCGTCGTGAGGAATTTTGGTCAGGCCGTTCAGAGCGCCATCATCTACAACATCTGATTCGGAAGTTGCTGGAGGGGTCCATGATTGCTGTAGTTTCGAAGGCGAAGGATTTGGGCGCCCTTGTCGAGCATTCGACTGCATGGTAGATACAGGCGTCAAGCTCTCAGAACCTCGCTTCCGTTTCTTCGATTTTTGCTCGTGCATCAGGTTCGGTGAGCTCTCTCTACTCACTTCGTTCGCACCGGCAATACTTGCACTCCAACCATTTCTGGTCAGATCTTCACATGTACCACACAAACAATCCGTGTTGTTCGGTCCGAAATAATCACCTCCATAGCTCACAGTAATCTCTTCACCAATTTCGATGTTCCGCAATGCAATCACTTCCATGCTATCATCACCTTTCGGTACCAATCTAGCATTCGCATTGCAATCATGATTCGCAAACCTGGCAGGCCCGAGAAAAATGCTCTGGTTTTTCTTCCGTCCCAGACAAACAATGCTGAAGTTACGATTGGTGGTATCCAGCTGGTTGGATTCGTCTGCGGTTAGCCGCACTAGCGTTCCGACAAGGTAGGAAATGGTCTGATTCTGCTTGATTCGCGCACGAGCAGTAACAGCTGCCTCATAATTGGTAATGGTATATCTATTCGTAGATGAGACCTCCCAAGGACAATCGGTGCTGTACATCAGGATGTATTTTCGTAAATGCCTCAAGAAGTTCTCTTGTACAGCTTTGCTTTTGAGGCCGGCACGATACCGCTTAACGCCTGCAACCTGCAACAATGCTTTTTCGGTTGCGACGGTATCTTTCGCAACAATAAGTTTGTGTAGAATGATTTGTGGGATCTCGTCTTCTTTGATCCCACGAAGAGGGTTGTATTTTGGGCGGTTCTTTCGTATCTGGGCTCTGTAATATGCGTTGTCTATCAGGGCATCAGAACATGCATCGTCGTGAGCTGCAAGCTCTGCAAGTGTGAGATGATGAGTTCGATCAGGTTCGTCGCGATGGATTTGCTTGCGCGCCATGGCAGTGATTTCGTTGCCAAATGGGTCGCGAATAGAGGGTGTGTAGAATTATGTGGTGGTAGGCTTGCTCAGAAGGTGTGCTGGTGGTCATTACCTACTTAAGTGGTAGGAGGTGTATTCGACAAACGCGTAACTTTTCACCAAACGGAGATCGCCCGTGGTAATCGGGCATTACTACGAGATTAGAAGGAGCTCATACTATTGGGAGATCGCTAGAAAGTTATGGTAGTGACAGTGAAGGAGTGAAACCAAGAATGCCATTCTTTGACAGGTGTGCTTGTCGAGACAGAACGAGGATAACAAGAGGAGAGAGAGTGGACATTCCATGTCGGCGGACTCTCTCTCTGCATTGCGTCTTGTTGCATTGAAGAACAAGGGTCATCAACAAGGTGTGGATCGCCCCGTCTACCAATCATTTCACGATGTGGCTTGCGACTCGGATACTTTGTAGTTACAGAATTCAGTGTTTCGCGCGCAGTACTCGACAGGAGCTACAATATCCAGCCACTCAAATATCAGGATTTGTTGTCAATTCATCAAACTAGCCGAGAGCGAGGCCGGTGCGGTCGTCTGAAAACATGATTCAATTAAAGGTGAGAGCAGTTCAGCGAGGCACGAGTCGGAATACTGACAACGAACAGACGATGCTGAACTGCATCGACAACTCTGGCGCAGCCATTGTTGAATGCGTGCAGGTCATGAAAAAACGTGGCATACGCCCAGCAGCGAGCATTGGTGTGCAATCATAGATACGCTATCCGTGCAGCCTGAGACTAACAATCACTAGGTGATCGGATCATCGTCGTCGTCCAAAAGCAGAGATCGTTTGGCCAAGAAGGACCAGGAGGATCTGGCCTAAGTATTGCGAACAAAGTCAGAAGAGGAGACATACGGCATGCTGTCGTAGTAAGAGCGCACAAGGAGCAGCAGAGAAAAGATGGAAGCTACATTAGATTTGATGACAATGCTTGCGTATTGATCAATAAGTCTGGAGATCCTATCGGTACTCGATTAACCGGTATGATCTCATCTGAGCACTCTTTTGTGACATTGCTAACAATTACCCAACAGGTGTCGTCGGCGCTGAATTACGAGAGAAAAAATGGTCGAAGATTTTGTCCCTCGCTCCTCTACATGTATGATCAACAGAAGCAAAACAGTAAAAGATAAGACTCGGGAAGGAGCAGTTGAGCATCATGATCTTAGCTTCTATGAAAATCGTGGTCTCGTCAGAAATCCATACGCCACGAAGAATGCCTCAAGGCGACGAAGCGATTTTTCGAACCACCCTCTTCGACCCATCGACAATGCGAACATTAAAGCCGAACCAGAACCAACACCTCGATCACTTATTCTGATCTCTCACCGGACTCCAGGCATGGTTACAGTTAGGATTTGTACAAACATAGTATAAACTCTGTAAGCCAAGTCAGCACAAATCAGATCTGTCGGAAACGAAAACTACTCACCATCCCGATATCACCCTTTCGCTGCTGCGACTGGAAATAGACAACATCATTTTGCTGACACATCGGACACGTTCTCGCTTCATGCGGCAACTATGACCCAAAAACGAGTCAGCCAAAGCTCAACTCAGGCATAAACAAGCAGCAAACTCGCAGAAATCAATCAAGGAGAGGACATGGCCGATTTAAACTGGCGGATCATCAGCCAGATCCAGATCCGACGCATCAGACTCGTCACTGGCTGGCTCCCCACAAGCTGTGCATCTCAAGCACTCTCCACACATCGTACAGAAACATGGAACACCAGCGGCAGGGCCAGGCACACCCACAGTAGGATCATTTGATACATATGCTTTTTCTCCCATGGACTCTTGAGCGGCCTCTGATAAGTTTTGACGATATGTGCAGGCAGAGTCGTGTTCTTGGATGGACTGGCAGGCTTTGCAGATGTAAAGGAGTTTATTGAGTTGTCGATCTTCTCGAGGATAGAGGAGGTTGGAGCTGTATCGTATCCAGTTAGCACTCATTCGTTGTGGACAGCATTGTAGATGAAATACCATTCCTGACAGAATCTGTATGCAATTTCACCTGTGTTGGCGCTTTGCGGCTCGTCGCTGGGAGCTGGCGATTGTGCAGACATTGCGGTTGTATTGACGAGGGGACGTAGACGGCACACTGAAGCGAATCGAAAGATTGCAAAGTCGTGTATGTATGCTCAGTGATTGATAGCAGAGAATTGTGGCGACTAGGCAAGCTGTTCCAACCAAGTAGATTCGGCAGCAAATTCAGCGGAGACTAAATCCGTACGGTCTCTCAGCAAAAGATTTGCGTTCGTAAGCAGTGACTGGTTAGCGATTGAGTTGGCGTTGTGGTCGTGCTGAATACACTCTGATGAGTAGGTCTTTACGTAGCAGATGCTCAACGCGTTGGAGTGATTCTTTGTGATTTAAATTGGCCAGGATGACAAAGTGCAGTCAAGGTTGAAGCGCGATCGAGCGTTCCTTGCATACAACTCCACAACCTTCTTTGTGGCTCCAACCAGCAAGGACCCCGCTAAAGCCAGCCGTCACTGTCCCAACTCTACTCCATACAATAAACACCAGCAGTTATCATCTAAAGTACAATCAGTCCGCTAGATAAAAACTTGTTCCTCACCGCCGAGACAATCCATTGAATCACGCACCACCACCCAAACAGTCTCAATCAAAACACATCACAATGGTAAGCACACATACACAAACCCACCAACACACCACCCCCATCCCATCCCAACAAAAAACCACTCACAAAGCCATCCCCTCCCCCTCTCCTCCCTCCAAACCACCACTAACAGACCCAGTCCAAAGCCAAAGAAACGGACGAAACAACAACAACAACAGACACCGGTCTCCCTCCAGACTGGGAAGTCAGGCACTCCAACTCCAAAAACCTCCCCTACTACTTCAACCACCGCACCCACGAATCCCGCTGGGACCCCCCCTCCACCTCCGACACTGAAAAACTAAAATTCTACATGGCAACACACCACTCCAATTCTGCCTCTTCCACTACAACAAGTCAAGGCGGTGGTGGAGGTGCAGACGGTAAGATTCGCGTCGCGCATCTGCTGGTTAAACATCGGGATTCGCGTCGGCCGTCGTCGTGGAAGGAGACGAATATTACGCGCTCTAAGGAGGAGGCGGTGGAGATGTTGAAGGGGTATGAGGTGCAGATTAATGGTGAGGGGAAGACGTTGGGGGAGTTGGCGATGAGTGAGAGTGATTGTATTAGTGCGAGGAAGAGAGGGGATTTGGGATTTTTTGGACGAGGGCAAATGCAGAAGGAGTTTGAGGATGCGGCGTTCGCGTTGAAGCCGGGGGAAGTGAGTGGGATTGTTGAGACGGCGAGTGGGGTTCACTTGATTGAGAGGTATGTATATGTGTGGTAAAGCTTAGATTTGGTGCTAACGTGGTGTCACAGGATACAGTAACTACTTCACGGTTTATGTTAAAGTTTCTTGCTGGCTACAAAAGGGCCTTCTACTATATATATGTTTCGCTGACAGCGTCCGCCTGGTTCAGCTTTTACACGCAAGCACTTTCTTCGTGCAGAACGCTTGATCCTTGCTCTTCTGTTTCCTGCGCATGTTGACAGATTGTTTCGATTACACCACATATCATCTCACTATCACATCGTTCCGAACTCTTCACGCTCAATTGTAGTACGTCCGACATCAATCCTAGGGAAACTCTTCATCTGTCATCATATCATCCGAAAAATCAAAGAAATGTGCTAACTCGTCCAGGACCTGTTTCTCCTCTTGAAGATTTTGAAGGCGCACCACCCTAGGATCTGGCTGAGCATGGCTTTGAGAGCCATTCTCGAACACTTTCGATAGCAAGTCTCCTCGACTTGGCATTCTCGCCCATTGATCGCGCTCGATCATATCCCTCGCTTTCCTGATTTCGTCCTACGAAGTCAAGCGAATGTCCAAGACTTCCCTATTGAAGTATGACTCTCGAACAGAGTTCTCCGATGCTGATTGGGGTCCAAGACGTGAAGGCTTTGGTCCCCTTGTCTTCGAGACGCCAATGATGGCTTTGACTAGCGGCTTTTCGGTCGATCTTTGCTCAGTGCGTCTGGTCAGATCCTGGGCATTGTATGGGATCCGGCAGGACACACTGATATATGGTGGCTCCTGTGTAAAGAACACATCAGAGAGTACCAGATCTTGTCCTTGCCCTAGGCTGTCCGCACATTTGACTTCGCTAATTGTACAGAATAGGACAAAGGTCATCTCTTGGTTAGGAAGCCACTGGCCTGACTTGAACGCTGATATCAAGTGCTCTGCTTCGACTATTCGAAAAGCTGTCAGCATAGGTTCTAGACTAGTCGAGCCCAATGGAACACCGTGATTGACTATGGTATTGAAGCTGTCACCCGGGCAAGGATGCATAAATGGTGGAAATGGGGCGTCATTTGGGTATGTCGAAAGCTTCTCTGATGGCAGACTGTGCAGTGGGGTGAAACTGAAATCCTGGCTCCTTGGATTTACGTGCTCGTCCGTGGATAAAGCTGGCAGTGAGATTCCATCAAACACACTATCGTCGAAATCATCAAAGCTGTCGTATCCATCAGCGTTATGTTCGATTGTGGTGGGTTCGCCAGGCTTTCTTAAAGTCGATATTCCGTAGTCTGTAGATTCCAATTCATCTTCCCTTCTTGTGCTCTGACACCCGGGCATCAACTTCAGAGGAGAATCAACAACTGTAGGTTCAAGCAGTGCCCCAGTCCAGTCTGCGTCATCCACCTTGTAGTTAAGGATCACATCCATCGTCTTGTAGTTAAGGATTTCATCCACCATCCTGGACTCAAAACTGCCACCCACCTTATACTCAAGGTTGTCACGCACAATCTTGTCCCAATCATTCTTATGATTAGCCTCCAATGAGGGATTCGTGGGAACTCGATGTTGCTGCATCCCCGGCGAGCATGGCTGAATGACCAAAGGTGTTGACCGAGAGTTTTCCTGTGAACCACTGGCCTCTAGCGGGGAGACTCTGTTTGGCTTTTGAAGTTTCCGGCCAATATTGCACACTGGTGAATTGTCTCTTCTGGATCTCTTGGTTCGCTTCGGTCTGCCATTTAGCAGTCTTTCAGTCATAGCCAGGACGTTGACTCGGTACTTGCTTGCAGATACGTTTCTGTCGTCAGTGGCCCGACTAGCTGTAGTGCCAGGTACAAGTTTGGCAGATACCCTGTCTGATGCTTGCTCATTCACGTTCTGCCATGCCATTGAAGGTAAAGTCAAGCTTCAGTTCTCAAATCTGGATAGTCAAATGGTATGAGGAAATGGAAATGAAGACAACTGTTTCAACAAGAACATGGGAAGCGCTTTGAAATTGGATATGAAGTGAGGAGACTGCCTGCAAACATAACTCTCCACTGGTCAAGTAAATGGTAAGCAGTGCAGGTAGCACCGGTTGTGGTTAGCACCTGCCTCACCTGCACGCAGTTTTGGCAACAGCATCAACACAAGAGTCATTAACAGGAGCAAGGCCATGGTCGCTTTTAGTGCCAAGTACCTACCTGGAGAGACTTGGTGACACTTCAGCACAATTGACTGTCTTGAGAGTTCGTTCCCTTCGAGAGTTGGATAGGTATGTATCGATTGAAGACATTCGAACTTGACGCGCCAAGGAGGGAGGATCGAACGGTAGGTCTTGTCAATTGTGTCAGCATTACTTGGCAGGTCCTGCTGTGCAATTGCGACTTCCTAGCTGGGGGATTTCCGCTGGCTGCTGCACCACCGACATCCTATTTTCTAAGAACAACCTCACCGCGAGCTTAGGCAATAACGTAGAAAGGGAGTCCTTCTCGGTTGTTCTGTTTTCTTGTATGGCCAGATACATAAGTACAGAACAATTGGATCTACTCAAGTGCCGGTAAGCTTGCACATATCACATCGAAGACGTTTCGCAGACCGGGTCAGGGCGGACGCGGTGTCCGCGGACTCGATTTGCCCCACCATTAATAAACTTGAGTTATCGCCAATACTCGAGATTCGAGGCTTTGGACTTTTGCTCATACCTCTACGATACGAACAGGCCATGAAAGGAAGAACTAAGAAGCTAATATTATGAATAGTTCAATAGTAATAGTGTTACGTTCGTTCTCGACAAGTCTGTGATTTGCATGGGGACCTCATAATTGGTGATAGCTCATTGTACTAGGTTGTAATGCCAAGATTCGTCGGGCGTCAGGGTGGATCTCAACTAATTCCGCACCTTACGAGAATTCAGAGAAATCATATTGAATCCTGCAGTCGTCTTGACACGTTGAGTCCAACAGGATAGGTAAGTGGCGATTCAAAGTGACTGCTGTAGAAGCGGAACAAAAGTATGTTTCTATGCAATAAGATGCGAAGATATCTGAGACCCACCTTGAGGTCGTCACATATAGATTATAAGAGAAGTCCACAGATCTCGGGTCTGCTCTACTAGAATTCTCTCCAAATTTTCTTCCTCTTTTCGTAATAATGGCAGTGACAAACAAAGCTTTCGATGGTGAAAAGGGACTCGATCAACCTCGAGACTTTGTCTCTGCTAAAACGCTGACGAGACGGACAAGCAGCGCCATGTCTGAGCGACAAGTCCACGATACTCCTCCAATTGCACTGACCAACTCACTACACGAAACTATTGTACGTGTCCGCACTAATCCTCTGACATGGAGCCTCAGACGAAAATGGACAGTCACTCTCCTTTCGACTCTTGCAACCTTCACAACTCTCTGGAATGCAACCATCATCACCGTTGCGCACAATCCCATAGGCGAAGAATTCCACATCAGCGATGCTAATTTCCCCAACTCATATTGGCTGGTCACAAGCTGGACGATAGGAGGAGCGATATTTACGCTTATGGTACTACCGCTTCTCGAGGATTTTGGTATGAGAACTGGGTTTCTGGCCACGCACATCGCCTTCATCCTTCTGAATGTTCCGCAAGCACTGGCACCAAACTATGCGACGTTGGTGGTGTTTCGATTCTTTGCTGGAGGCTGTGCGACAGTTCTTGCAAACACAGCTGCAAGTGTCATTGGGAACGTGTGGAAGGAAGAACACGAGCGGACAATTCCCATGAGCATGTACGTAACTGCGTATCTTGCAGGTATCGGCATGGGGCCCGTTGTCGGAGCAGCGGTTCTGCAATCTTTGAATTGGCGATGGATAAACTGGGTACAGATGATTA
>Ga0068618_1000445_pt1 | contig 11436 bp, 10 predicted proteins | sample InSIn2SAF170_2_FD_77423 | JGI IMG/M metagenome (GOLD analysis project Ga0068618, IMG submission 77423) | Clean room microbial communities from NASA Spacecraft Assembly Facility at Jet Propulsion Laboratory, Pasadena, California, USA -... ...
CTTGGAAGGAGTTGAGTAATAGTACGGATGTTGAGGGATATCAGAAGCCGAGTTAGGGTGGATGAGGGGGTGGTGGGTGTGAGTGGAGAGGGAAGGGGCAGATGGTGCTGTGTGGAGTTTGGATGGTAGCCCTGGAAAGGACACATACGAACTATGAATAATGGCAGTTGAATTGTGTAGGTGAGGACTTATATTCACTACACTCTCCCCAACTCAAATTACTGTCAAGAGCAGCACACACACCTCTCAAGACTTATCGAAACGTACACAACGTGACGATATGTGCTCACTGCTCAGTCGTGCTTACTCATTCTCGCTCAGTCCTATCAACCATCAACCATCAACCAATACCATTGCACAAATCATGTCCTTCTCACACAGTAAAAGACAAGCTGAAACATGACTGAAACAGCCGTCGCAGGAATGTACGAGAGATGACTGATTCCATCACAAAGACAGTATGTCTTGAATGCTGAGAAGCATCGATGGGATGATGCGGAGATATACTCTTTGTTGTCGTGACATATATGCTTAGATGGAAAAGTGATCATGCTTAGATGGAAAAGTGGTCAAATCCAGGCCCGTCAAGTTCAATGCACATCTTGATTTTGCCTTTCCTTCACCCGCACTTCCACAACCTTCTCACGGTGAAAACGATATCGATCGAGGTCGAGGGTCTTTAAGTGACCATAATACTTCTCAACTTAGGAAATCCAAAGTCACGACTGTAGCGAGCAGACAGACGGCCACAGAAGGGAAGCGGGAGTAAAAGAAGATTCTCATGATATTTGAAAAGTGGAAAGGAAAAGAAGAAAGTCTCATAACATTAGATTGAAAGAAGCAATGGAAATCCTTGTTATTACATTACTTTCATAATATTCCAAGATTGTAAAGAAATCAAATCCAGTTAAATCTCGAAAAGATTCCGCGCCGCCATCAAGGCGAGGTTGGCGTCGTGTCGGCTGACCAATCCCTCTAGCACCACTTCCCATAATCCACCCCCTTAACAAGCACATTATACTTCGGATTAATATAAAACGCCTGCCCATTAACCATATTATGGCTCGGATCCGAACAATACCCATTCAAAAAATTCGCATTCTGCTGCAACGTCGGGCACGTAAAGTAACTATCCGTGCTCTCATCATTACACGTCACCAGCGCCGTATTATAATTACAAGCCCATCGACTACAGCTCCTAGCAGCCTGGACACACCATCCAGTGCCGTATTTCTTGGTGATGTACGCAGCATTAGCAATAGCGGCGTGTTCAAGACCCCAAGCGTAGGCGGCGGAACCGCAGTATTGCGAGATGCGGTTGGAGCGTTTTTCGAGCTCGAAGTCGTCGGCGGCGCGCTTGTTGATTTCGGAGAGGTAGGCATCGTCGGTCTGCCAGCGCGGGTTGAGGGCGGCGATTTTGGCGGCGATGACGTGGTGGGGGCCGGTGAAGGTGAGGTTGCCGAGGCCCATGGATTCGTGGGCGACCCAGGTTGGGTCGACGAGAGGGTGGGGGAGGGTGGCGTTGTGCTTGGGGGTGATGCGGTAGTGGTTGGGGTTGTGGGCGACGAGGGCGCTGGCGAGGCCGGCGAGGGCTAGGATGGGGGTGGTGAAGAGCATGGTTGTTGTTGCTGTTGAGATGTTCTTGGCGTTGAAGGAATTAAGTTGGTGAGGTCGTGGTGGAGGAAGTAGAGGAGGTGGTAGTGGATGTGGCATCGTAGAAATAGCTTCCTGTAGGTAGTGAGCACAATACGAGTATGTTGATAAAGAGTCTGTGCTTGACGTCAAGTAGTGAATAAAGAGACTCGAAGGACTTGATGTTGTGAGTATATTGTGGGGTAGATTCACGACAATGGGTGAAGCTGATGGACAAAGAGTACAATACGAAACATCAAGGAATGCATGATTACATCACTTGACACCGCTTGCGGAAGATCGTGCTTCTAGCGTAGAGCCACTGGGGCGTGGCTGATGCTCGTGCTCATACTAGTAAAACAGTTGCACATTGCAGAAGCAAATAATTGTAAAGCAATCTGTGGTATATTCTTCTAAAGCAAGCTCTTCCAGCGACATTACCTTGATATCAATACCATACAGTTACAAGATCTTAATAACAGATACTCAATCTACGCTTTGACAGCATCGGCGTATCCAGTTGCAGAGTGCTCACTTGCGTCCAAAGGAGGGGTATCAGCAAACAAGGCTTTGGCGAATGCTTCAGGATAGCGACCACCAGATACAGTCGCTTTCTCGCAAGCATCTCTGAATTCCTTCTCCTCTTCCTGTGTAAGCGTGATTTTCATGGCACCAAGGTTCTCCTCGAGTCGATCGATGCGAGTTGTACCAGGAATGGGGATGAAATCATCTCCTTGTGCCAGAATCCAAGCAAGTGTCAGTTGACTTGCAGTAACACCCTTCTTCTTCGCGATAGCACCAATGTGGTCAACTAGCTCGAGGTTCTTGTCGAAGTTTTCTTCTGAAAATCTTGGGGCGAATTTTCTGAAATCGCCTTCCTCGAAGTCTTTGGGGCTGCGAAGGGTACCAGTGATCATGCCGCGGCCGATAGGTGAGTAGCAGACAATAGCGACGCCAAGTTCGCGGCAAGTTCTCAGTAAGTCGATCTCAGGTGTCTCAATGTCGAGTGAGAACGGTGAGTACTCGATCTGTACCGCACTGATGGGGTGAACCTTGTGTGCGCGACGCAGACTGTTTGAGCTGCATTCGCTGAGTCCGAGGTACTTGATCTTGCCCTCCTTTTTAAGCTCAGCCATTGCTTCGACAGTCTTCTCAACAGGTGTAACGCTGGAATCATGCGCAGCCATGTTAGTACAAATCTGGCAACAAGCAAAACTGACTGAACTCACCCGTCAAGACGATGGCAGTAGTATAGGTCGATTGCTTCGACACCCAGACGCTTCAGACTCTTTGCGCAAGCCTTCTTGACATACTCTGGGCTGCTGTCGACGCCGCGTGAGCCATCCTCTTTGACGACGTTGGCGAATTTAGTTGCTAGAAAGATCTTTTCACGTTTCCCAGGGTTTTGTTTGAACCAGTTTCCGAGAAGATCTTCGCTATCTTGGTACCTTAGAACGTCATCAGCTATACTCTTCCAACTATTCTCTTTTCTCCTTACATGTCTGCTGAATCCCAATGAAGCTCTCCCGCGTTGTAAGCAGCATCGAGGACCGCAAATCTTTCAGCATCAGGCTTGGGCTTGCCATAGAAAGCAGAGAGTCCCATTGTGCCAAAGCCCATTCCAGTGACATAAGGCCCGTTCTTTCCTAGTTGCCTGGTTGGCAGACCAGAAGCTGCGAGACCTGAACCAGAAAGGTCAGAAACAGCGCCTTGCACAGCAGAGGCAGCATCCTTCGCAGCGGAGACAGCTTGGCCGAGAACATTCTGAACAGTATCCATGGCGTTTGTGATGATTTGCTGATATTCTTCAGGGGTGGACATTGATGAAATGATGGGCAGAGAGTTGATATATAATTGTGATTATCAATGGAGAGGGGCGACGTAACAGGGTCTAGAGCTTAAATTCCGGTGGTTTATCTCCTTTCGCCGATAGATAAAGCCGAAGCTCGTCTTCCATTACGAAATATTACATGTCTAGAGATGTGAGACGCTACATCAGTCTGCGCACTGTGGCAAGTGTGATTGTCCAGTTAAGAGTGTTTCTGATGAAGACAGTGTTGTACTTCTTGTGTAACTACCCCCACCTTGCCCCGCGCTTGTAAGCATTAAGCTTCCGTGGCTGCCATTCAAGTGTTGCGGCACACTACGCACGATCGGGTGCGAGTGCTTATCAGACCTCGAAGCCTGCCTTGATTCGTCTCATGGAGTTTGTCAATTCCGAGAACAGGGCGCACGGGGTACTAGCCTACTCGTTACATCCAGGAGGGGTTCTTACAGATCTGGCAACGTCAGGTATGCCCGAGAGTATGTGGGCCAATTTGAACGATACACCAGAGCTCGCTGGCGACACGATATGCTGGTTAACAAGCGAAAGAAGAGAATGGCTCGCTGGCAGATATCTGAGCTGTAATTTTGATATGAAAGAGTTTCTTGCCAAGAAGGATGAGATTGAGGCCGGCGACTTGCTCAAGATTCGAATGGGTGTGGAGCAGGGCTGTCGAGACACTATGCCTGGACACTGTCTTCTTGCAACATATCCTCTATATACGGATTCAACCAGTATCTCCTCAGGTCGTCTCTCTTCATATGTTTTGCGCCGCTGATCATACCCAAACACTTCTTGGAACCACAAGCACATTCGAACGTTTGCGCCATGTCCCACTCGGTACTTGGATAGAAGAAGGTCAATGGGTCTCCCTTTTTCAATGGTCGATTATCAATAACGCGCACCTCCATCTTGGACATGTCAAAGACAAGGTTTGGGTCGCAACTATGGTTGCAGTACAGAAGGTCGGAGTTGAGCTCAATGTGGCTGTCCTTGCCGGTTTGAACTGTTGAGTAGGCTGACTTTGGAGCCGGTGTTGCTGTATCAATTTTGGTAAAAAGGGCGCCGGCTTCGAGATCAACGAGGGAGACACCATAGGATGAAAACGAGCCAGTGCCAAGTCTGACGTCTATGAGGTTGGGATGGCTTGAAGGAGGGTATGTAGTAGCTTGCGACATGATAACTATGTCTTTGTAAATGTTGTCTTTGTGTGCTACTGGATACTTTTTGTCATTGTTTCAATACCCCGCCTTCTGCAAGGGCCGGCCCCCACTTTCATCTGCACGTTGCCGTTACAAAGGTCAGTCGAGTCGAACATCTTTGCTCTCGACAAGCTCAGGCAAAACCATCTTGAACGGGTCGTCAGAGTGAAAAGTGATGCATGCTGTGATGATGAAGGAAGATGGCGCCGAGAGAGCTGCGTGGCCTCACAGCAAATCCTTCAGCTCGGCGTTCAGCTCGTGCCATGTTGCCGTAGTGACGCTCGAGTCCGAGTCCACAAGTTCATTGCATGCCTTTGCAATGCCACCATGCACGATTCTGACGTCCTAGAGCAGTTTCTCTGATACTCTCAGTCATTGACAATCTTACACTCGTTTCTCTTAGCTCTACCATAATCTTGTCGCCGACCTCTGGTTGTTCAACCTTGCCCTCACCACCTTCTCCACCCCCCAGCCACAAAATATCAGAACAACAAAGTCACTATATCCTCGAAGATTGCCCACGATGAGGCTTGCGCATCCGTAAATGCAAAATAGTTCAACCAGTAGCCAACCACTATGTCACCACACCAAGGGCTCAGTGCTAACGTCGCTCGCCTTCCGTTCACTCTTCTCATCCTGATCGCTCAAGCCGTCCACGCCGATCTTCCTTATAATCCCACACGAATCTTCGCAACTCAAGATAACATTTACATCCTCGATCCGGCATCGGCAACACTACCTCAAGGCCAATTGCGCTCTTTCAAGACCAACACAAACCTCGATGCTGGCAGTCTATCTGCAAAGACAGTCGGATACTTGCCTTGGTACGACCCGAACGCTAGCAACACAAACTCAGCAACTTCCTACACACCTGTTTTGGACACGGATGGTGGTATAGCTGTATTAGCAGGGAATTGTTCGGTGGGAGTTGGAGGATCTTCGCTATATAAGTTTACGCCAGCGACCTCACGATGGGCCAGGCAAGGACTAGGAGACGACACAGGCTCCGGTGGGAGCAATACACTGACAGGAGCAACCTACCTGGGAGCTGGAGTATCATTCTCGCCGAGCTTCACAGGTGGGGAAATGGATTTGTTTGTCTTTGGTGGAATGTGTCCGTTCGCTAACAACACAGCTGAAACCTGGATGACTTCAGCAAGCTATTCAAATTCACTACTCAAAGTGCAGGAAAAGACCACAGGTGACAGGATATCAATTACAAACCAGAACTTGCAGCAACCAGTAGCAGAAGCTGGTTTTACATTCACCCCACTAGAAGCAACATACACAAATACCAGCAGTGGACCGAATGTCGTTGAACAAGACTTTCTGCTTCTTGGTGGACATACAAATGGTGGATTCATGAATATGAGTTTGATTGCAATATTGTCGTTACCACAAGCAAGCTGGACCTTTGTTGCTGTTAATACTCCCAATGACAAGACCGAGCTATTGAAAAGAGATGCTATTGATGTTACGCCAAGATCAGGACACACCGCAATACGGAGCGCGGACGGAACACAGATCATAGTGATTGGTGGATGGGTTGGAGATGTTTCCACACCAGCTGAGCCTCAGATTGCTGTCTTAGATGTTGGCGTAGGGTATGGCGGCACAGGGGCATGGACATGGACTACACCATCCACATTGAATTCGCCATTTGCTACAGGTTCAGGAATATATGGTCATGGTGCAGTGATGTTACCTGGGAATGTCTTGCTGGTTACTGGCGGATACAACATTGCAGGCTCGTCTGCTTCCAGGCTGAAGAGACAAGTTGCTTCGGCCGCACCAAGCCTACAAAACTACTTCTACAACATCACATCAAGTAGCTGGATCACCGAGTACGACGCAAAGACAGCTGCAGCGTCCAGTCCTGGCACTACAAATACAGATACAGCATCATCAGGCAAGGCAGCCGAGATCATTGGACCTGTGGTTGTTATTGCTATAGTATTGGTTGCTTGTTGGGCGGGTTGGTACTTCTGGCGACGATATAAAAGAACTCACAAGCAAGACCAAAGTCCACAAATGAGCGAAAGAACCGAGTACTCTGGTGTAATGACGGGACCATATGGTGGTTCAGAATATCCCAGCTCAAGCCACGGCCAGATAAGAACAGCAAGCACAGTAGATTATCACAGTTCTCAAGACGACTTACAACCAGGCGCATCAGTTTGGGGGCGTCCTCGGTCTCGGGAAGGCTGGCCGTGGATGCCTGGTGAACCAGAAGGCTTGGACGCTGTAGGTACGGCAGCACGAGAAGCAGAAAGAAGTGGCCTTGACGTTGATTTCCCAAGCCCCCAACGTGGTCTTCGTCAATCGTTTAAAGCAGCTCGTGGAGGTTATCATTCAGCTCCACGCGTTGATTATGACGATTCACGACCAAGTAGAGCATATGGTGACATGTATGCTATCGAAGAGCTAAGTGAGCACGAAGGTTCGAATCCTTCTTCTCGAGTAGTCAGCCATCAACAACCTGGTAGTCCACTCATCAATACTCAAACAACACTAGATCCTTTCCGAGATCCAGATGGTGTTGACGGTCATCATCCGCCTGCTCCACTACCACAAGCACATCAGAACTCACTTCGTCGGATCAATAGCAATAGCAATCTCAACCTCAGCGTTACAACAGACTCAACGCCAAGTGGAAACGGCACCATCACATCCGCAACCCAACGTCGGCTGGAAATGGTACAATGGGTACAAGACTGGGAAGCCGCTGGAAACTCTCCAACGCGATCAAGTCGTTCCGCATCGCCCGACAAGTCCGATCGTACAATGAGTGATCTCAGTGATCGGTCATTGCTATCTGCAAGCTCTCTGCACCGCCAGCAATCAACACGATCAGTTGTGAGGCAGTACTTTCCCGGTTTATTGAACAAATCAGACTCCAGTGCAAGCAACAGCAACCACAGCCATAGCACTCGCGGTGGTGGTGGTGGTGGTGGTGGTGGTGGTGGTGAGCCATCAGGTCTGAACATTGCTCGCAGTCGTCCACATCATCGCATCCCAAGTAACGGAGGAGAACCATCAACAGGCTTCTCCTACCTACAATCGGAGTCGCAAAACCTGCTCGGTCAACATAACACCAACATTTCCTCACCTCCACCCACAACAGCCCGCCGTCATCGTCCTTCCATTGAACCAGATACTGTCCCAACTTTTTCTCGGGCACTTAGCACCACTTCTACCAAAACAACGCAGACAACAACCACGCTCTCCTCTGTTGCACGCTCACGCATCGGTGGATTCGTGGGGTCAGTGAGACGCGGCGTCTACCTCCCTCGTGCCTTATCATTCGGCTCGCTAGCTGGAGGAAACAGAAGCAACAGCATGACACGAGCCAATGGTCGTCCACTCGCTGGCATGATTCACGGAGATGGTTACTACGAATACGCGGATGACATGGACGGTGCCGCACGCCAAGGTCGACTCGGAATGCACAGTACAGCGTCGAGTCCTGGCAAGCAGACTGGATCTATCGTCGAAGATTTCGAAGGCGACAACGAAGAAGATGTAGCGAAACAAGATGCCAGCGAGTGGGGCGAGAGTACTCGAAAGGCCATTGTGAGGAGAAGTGTCAGTGATAGTGGACCCGCTTATTGGGCTGTTAAGCGTGGGAAGAGTGATTGGGATCGCGATCGCGATCGTGTGAGTGAAGATCCCATCACCAGACCGAGTGCTAGAGGCCTGTTTACCGGACGGACAGGGTCGTCACTTGCCGCACCGGTCGCTACGACTACTGGGATGAGGATGAGTGTGAGTACGACGGGCGCGACGAGGGGGACGTCTGGTCATTCGAGAAGCAGAAGTCGGAGTAGGATTGCTGGAGGGCGTGTCGTGCGTGAACAGCCCAGTCATGGAAGTAACCTTGGTGCTAGCCGGCCTGATACGGGCAATACTGGCAGAAGTGCCAGGAGTGGGAGAAGCGGAGAGGAAGACTGGGATGTTGAAGCTGCGGTGGAGGAGAGAGTGGTGCAGGTTATGTTTACGGTGCCGAGGGCCAGACTGAGGGTTGTGAATGCGGATGTGGAGAGGGAGAGTTTGGTTGATGATGGTGAGGGTGAGGGTGGGTTGGAGGTGACTGGTGTGAATGGTAGAGATAAAAGAAAGGGTAGGGCGAGTGATGCGCAGGAGGGGGATAATCGGTATGATGGGAGTGGGTGGTCGTAGTAGAAGGTTGATAGGATATGAGAATATGTATATAATGTCCGCCTCTGTTCCACAACAAAATGGAGTCTTGTCTACTGTACTCCTCAGGTGCTATATCGTTCTATTGTCGTAGTTCTGCTGCAAAAGGGAGATATACCTGGAGCATTGCTGAGAAAACAAGCTTGCTTGCGCGGCCGACAACAGGAGACTGATTGTTATCTTCTTCTTGAGTCCAATGAGCAGTGCATATATGTACATGACTACAGCTCAGCTCAGCTCAGCCTTGCTGATGCATGTCGTCCATGATAAGCACTACTCGCTGACACACACTCTCAAAAACCATTACACAACCACATAATCATACAGCCACTTCCAGCCACAACTGCATCACAGCCCCTAAACACTGCCAAACACTTCGCACACCCTACCCTCACTCTATTTTCCGGCCCCATGCCTTCATTGACTCGGCAGGATCTGCTTATAGACAACCTTGGACGTTACTGTAGCGCTTACCCTCACCTCTCGTCACTTCATGTTTTGCTGACTGACCGGTGACTACTGCCTTGAAGTTTCCTTCTTTGGGTAGTTTAGCGAGAAAGTGGTGTGTTATTGTTATGTTTGTTGTGTTTGTGTCACAGCCGCAAGGAAGGATACATACAGTCTAGCGCAGGCCACATTGGGGCTGTGTCGCTCGCTAAGGTGCATAATATAGTAAGACTGACTGTATGAGCTAAGCCTGCAGCAATGCACGCTGTCAGCACAACTGCTTACGTCTCGCATTGTGAACAAGCACGTATGTATGTATATAAGAAAAGTGCCATCCTGTGCTCCTTCTTTCCCTTCCACTTGCTCTCGCATCGGCTATACACTACATTACACTTCCTTCCATCTCCACAAAGCCTCTTCTCTTGTTCAGATTCTACTCCAAGCACATCAAGCTTCGAAACACAATGGGGTTCACACACTACCAAGGCCCAGCATCCGCCTTCCCTCGCATGCACGAATGGAAGAGCTTCGAGACCATTTTCAACGCTAATAAAGGTAAGTTTTGTAATCCTTTACGCTCTCTTCTCGTCGGTGCACTGTTTTATTCTCTTTTCCCTTTTTTCTTTCTCTGCTCTTTCTTTCGTACGTCAAGCCAAACGTCGGTGAGTGTCACGTCCGCTTTGCTGCTGGACTGGACTGGCTGGCTGGCGCTGGCATCAATTGACCTGTCCGAGTCCAAGGCCGAGACCTCTTTTGATATTGGCTGATTAAGGTCTTTCTCCCCTTGGCCTGCAATACTGCCTGCCGAAGACGAAGAAGACTTTGTTTCTATCATCCTATATCCTCTCTTTCTCTTTCTATCTCATGCAAACGTCTTTCTTCCACTTTACACCCCCTACCACCTTCTTCTTCATCACCAGCATCATCCATTTATTCACATACCCGCACAAATCATCTCACTCCCTCCATCCATTTATACACACTTCCCAAAGCCCCTCTAACAACTTTCCCCTGTAGCCGAAATGGCCAAAACAGGCGACACAGGCGAAGACATCGGCCGCATCTGGAACGGCGTACGCGAGGCCTCTCACAAAATCGGCGTCGAAGACCGCGTCATCTTTGCCATCATCATGCAGGAGTCTACGGGGAATGTTGGTGTTGGAACGACTACGAATATGGATGGGCATGGCACTGGGGGATTGATGCAGTGGTGAGTTTTTCTTGTTGTGTTCTTTCTTTTCCAAATGAAAGGGAGAGGAAGAGGGAGAGGGCAAGTTATTTTACTGACATCATGAAGTGATGGATCGCCACAGTTCGGTGGCAAGCATGGCCTTAGTCAGGTGAGTGTCTGACTTCTTTTCTTCGTGCCTTTGACTCTACTGTATGTGAAGGAAGCACCATCGACGACACACGATATCGAGGACATGAAGACATGATAAGCAGCTTCTGGTCCAGCTGGATCAGACTGTATTTGGTAGCCATGTTTTTGAACAGCTTCGTCGGGGCACGTCTCTTGCTCTTTAGTGTGCTATCACTAAGCCAGTTCCTTTTCTCTTTAGGATCAAATCACCAGCATGATCATGGCAGGAACAAAGCACTTCAAAGCAAATCTCAAACAGGTCGGTGATAAGGACAACGAAGACTGCATCTACAAGGCTCTTCGTCTGTACAACAGTGGCTCGATGAATGAAGCCAACTTGAGTGATGGTAAGATTCCTTCATGAAGAGAGCTTCAAGCAGAGCCTCGTGTTTCTTGCTGATATTGTGATAGGCAAGGGTGCCACGAACAGCTATGTTAGTGACGTGGCCAATAGGTTGTGTGGTAGGACGAACTAGGACGGTGTGAGAGGCTGTGAGGTGTATGGTATGCTGGACTGAGGATTTGTCGACGTTGTTTCGGGTTGTCTAGGTAGTCGTTGATAAGAATGAAACAGTTTCATGTGTCATATTACTCAGGTTGGATCAACAACGTGATAGGCGACAGTAGCAAGACAACAACGTGCTAGGCGACAGGAACGAGACTCCAATGTTGATCTGATCTGATCCATACTCTTGTATTTCGAGGATCGTATATCGTGTGTCAAAGTCAGAAATACACGCGACTATGCTGAAACGTGATCAAAACAAGTCCGA
>Ga0068618_1000453_pt1 | contig 11365 bp, 10 predicted proteins | sample InSIn2SAF170_2_FD_77423 | JGI IMG/M metagenome (GOLD analysis project Ga0068618, IMG submission 77423) | Clean room microbial communities from NASA Spacecraft Assembly Facility at Jet Propulsion Laboratory, Pasadena, California, USA -... ...
ATATCAAGGTTGTGTAAGTAGTGTTGTGAAGATGTGGAAGATTGAGATGTCGAAGAGATGTCGTGGGCAACAGAAGAAGTCTGTCTTGGTGCATGGCTCATATTCACACTGCCGCGTAAAATTTGTCTACAAATACGAGGGTATTCGTGGTTTCTGGGCTGGTATGTCTTCGTTATCTACATTTGGCAGCACCTGCTTACATGCCTAGGAACTCTTGCACCTTTGGTCTCGATAACTGCAAATCGTGTTGCAGGATTCGTTATATACAGGAAGGCCAAATACGAGGTGGATCGTGTGATAGAGTCAGCTACGGGAAGTTCACCATTGGAGTGGGTTAATACGGCAGGCACATATCCAACTTTGAGCACCCTTCTCTGCTTTAGCACTGCTGGTATGATTCAGGGTGCAGTTCTCACACCAATCTTGAGTAAGTTTAAACAACACTTTGGCGTGACTCAAAACTAGTCTGACCACAAACTAACCTGCAACTGAACAAATGTTGAGTACACACGGTTAACATTTCTCTAGCACCACTCGAACTCCTCAAGAACGCATCCCAAACTGCGGTACTCATGTCAAATGATGCCGATAAAAGTCAGCGAGGTAAAAACCGAGTCTCTACCATCGGCGCTGCAAGACAAATCATCCAACAACATGGTGTCACGAAGCTTTGGAAGGGGATCAATCTTCACCTTGCGCGTGACGTCATTGGCGGTGGTGTCTACTTCGGCGTCTATGAGAGTTGCAAGCAGGCACTTGGCAGTTACTACGGTGATGAGATGAAGAACACGCCATGGGCTATCCCTCTTGCTGGCGCAATTTGTGGTATCTCGAGTTGGGTTGTGGTAAGTCTACCCCTACCATCTCCGCTAATTTTCCAGTATCCCTCCTAATAACAACAAACAGACATATCCCATCGACACCATGAAAACCCGCGCCCAAAACCAACTCCTGACAGGTCAAGCACCACCCCCAGTAACCTCACTAAGCGACCACATGACCGTCGAAGCCACCAAAGCAGCCAAAGCAGCAGCAAAACAAGCATCTCGACAAGGACGATGGCGCGGCATAGAAATGGTCATCGTACGTACGGCAATACAAAACATGATTCAGATGACAGCATTCGAACAAGTTAAAGTGATGATCGATAACGCGAAGTTTAAGAACGGAAGCAAAACACTACCTCATATCAACCGTGAGAAAGGCCGCGATAGGAAAGTGGTTTGAAACTTTCAACATGCAGATGATGTGAATGACGGGCAGTAGACAGCAGTGAGCAGGTTGGCGCAAGAAACGGTTCCCATCTGGCAGGAACGTTGACACAGGAATCCTTGCTTCTTTTTTTTTATATTAAAAAAAAAATCAACACATATTAAACGCCACGTCAGAAAGGCTGAGCATGGCATCAGGAAGGCGAAGGTAGGACACCGGTTGTGCTTGTTTCCATAACACAAACCGCTGCCAGGAGTCTGATCGCACGAATCCAATTCAAAGCGGAAGGAAGGAGGAAACATCACAGACACAGGAGCACAGATACCTATATAGCATCGAGCATCTTCAATTTTCATTTTCATTTTATCTTCCTCCTCGTGTCGATCTCTTTCTAGTGGCGCATGTGTCCTCTATCCGCTACTTATGTAACCTTAAGGTATGGAAAGGAGAGGAAAGGGTACCAGATGAATATTAAGGAGGCTAACTTAGAACATGATGGGGTTCCTGACAGAAAAGTTCTGTTTCGAAATTTACCTGGGTGCATAAAGTAGAGTGAATGCACGAGATACATTCAAGTTCAAGTTCAAGTTCAAAGACAATGTGTGGAAGATTTGAACTATGTCCTTCTCATGAGTGATATGATGCACAGAACTATATCAGTAATATGCAGTAGTAAAATATCGCCTATAGCATGCCTGCCATTCATCAAGGAAAGGACATCATAACACAACCCAGAAACGCCATGCACTCAAAGACCCCAGCAGTCATCAGAACGAACAACAAACAAACCCCATCATAACTATCCCAGCCTATCTATTCGCTTCACTCTCCCTCGCCATAACAGGATTATGACCCTCCCAATACTTCGAATCACTCTCCAGCGTATCCGCCGGTCCATCATAACGACTATACTTCCGTCTCTCAATCTCCGAAGCAAACCGCCCCTTGCCCAATTCAACTTCCTTCCTGTTCACCGCCATCAACCCTTTGGGCAAGCCCATCGATCCCAAGAATTGCACTGCGTTATCGAATTCGACGTCTTTTCGGTGCGAGTCCCAGTGTAGTTCTTCGGCCATGAGTTCGATGACTTTTGGTAGGGCTTCGAGAGCGGCCTGGGCGTTGAGGAATGCGAGACGCGTTCGGCGGGCGATGACGTCGACGGCTGTTTGGGCGAGTTCGTGGCGGACGGCGTAGCGGACTTCGCCGTCGATGTAGGGGTATAGAGGTGAGATGCGCTTGCCGCGGACTGGGAAACGTTCTTCGGTTGCGGAGCCTAGAGCGGCGACGGTCCATGCTCTGTCGCCGTAGGCTTCAGCGAGATGTCTGGCTACTTCCGTTTCGATGCCGAAGTGTTGGATTAGGTTGATGAAGAGGGTTCCCGAATAACCGTGTGCACCGACGAGTCTGACCTGGTGAGTTTGGCATGTTCCATCAAGAGGGGCAGCATCATCGATCATTTCTGTACCGCTAATGTGGGCTCGTTCGGTGATGGCACGTGGTTGTAGTTTGAATTGCTTGACGGCTTCATCGACTGCGTCTTCAGCCATCTGGCGGTATGTGGTCCATTTGCCACCGGCGCAAGTTAGCAAGCCAGCTTTAGATACCGTGACAAGATGGTTTCGCACGAGTGATTCAGTGTTCTTTGCATTCGGGTCTTTGACAAGAGGACGGATACCAGACCAAGCAGCAAGAACGTCACCTCGTCTCACGTTGATTCCAGGAGCGAGGTAACCTTTGATTTCGTTCAATATCCAGCCAATCTCGTCTTCACCAGCAACAGGATTTTGTACGATGTTACAAGGTGCATCAGTTGTGCCAGCAATAGTGTTGCCTTGCCATGGTAGAAAGAAGATGACTCGACCATCGGAGGTGGAAGGATCAATCAAACCCATTCTTTGCGGGGAGTAATAGCCTGGAAGGATAACATGAACACCGGAAGATGGAGCAACAATCTCTTTCGTGTCTGGTTCGTCAAGTTTACGAATAGCGTCGCAGAAAGGGCCAGTTGCGTTGATGATACCTTTCGCACGGATGCGGATTGGAGAAACAGGTTTGCCATTCTTCTCTGCAATGCGATCTTTACAGATAGCACCGCAGAGCTGACCATTAGCGTCTTTAGACAGTTCGGTGACTTCCATGTGGTTGACAATCGTTGCACCATAGAGCGCTGCTGTTGCGGCAATTCCGATATTCATGCGGCTGTCATTGTGTGCACCATCGTAGTAGACCAGAGCGCCGATCACGTTGTCTTTTCTGAGCATAGGAAATGAGGCGAGGGCCTTGGATCGTGTCATGAAGTAACTTGTTTCAATACCTTCACTACCAGCCAGAAAGTCGTAGAATTTGGTTCCAGCCCAGAAGTAAGGAGCCTGCCACCAGTGTTGGAGTGGAATCATGATGGGTAACCAATGCGACAAGTGAGGAGCAGTATGCAAGAAGTACTTTCTTTCACGTAGGGCTTCTTTGACCAGAGCATACTGGTTGTAGTCCAGATTCCAAACAGCTTTTTCGAGATACCTGACGCCACCGTGTACGAGTTTTGTACTCTTACTGCTGGTGCCAGAAGCAAAATCATCTCGTTCGACCAGAGCAACCTTTAAACCTCGAGTGACTGCGTCTAGAGCAATACCAGCACCTGTGGCACCGCCACCAATGACAAGCAAGTCATACTCCTCGCCTGCGGTTTGTTCCTTTTGTAGCGATTTGCCCTTCTCTTCAACGTCGGTGGTAGCAGACTTGAGCCGCGACCAACTGTTCTCGATTTGCTGTTTAATGGGGGTCTCGGAAGACTCGGCCACCAGACCTCCACTCTTTCTGAGATCTGCTATCATTTCCGTCCTGCTCTTGATGAGGGGGAATTGAGGTGGTATCAGATTTCCATTCTCGTCGGCTCGAACTGGCACCAGTGCTTTGTCGGTTCCCGGAACGTTGATGGGTTTGTATGAGTTGTAGAAGACAACTCCGCCAACACCAGCTGCCACGACACTGGTGTATAGCACGGGCTTCGCGAGCCTGCGGACACTCTGACGAAACGACATGATGAGGGGAAACTGCTATCACAAGGGGAGAGGAAGAGAGCAGCGTGGAAGGAAAGGACTTAACAAGCCATGAGGGAGATTGATGAAATGCCCTCAAAATGAAGGCTTTCGTTGACTATTAAAGCATGTATGTTGCTCGGAGAGGAGTCTTTGCATGCCGAGCTTTCACATAGAGTCTTTGGAGCTTCAGCACAGGAATATGCATGCTCCGCAGTTGCTTCAGTCACAGCAGTCGTATTTCTCGGTATCGGTTCGGTTACAGGTCACCGAGCGACACACCACTGTAACCCGAATTTCTATCCTATTACCGACAGCTTGGCGCCATAAATTCGAGGCATGTGACACCACGTGATCTGGTAGGTTGACCCCTTTACGCTCCAATAGCCGACCACGGGCGACATCTAATCGTATGACTTGGAGCCTTGCTATTCAGACTGGGGATATGCATGAAGGCTTCTAGTAATTCAGTTATCTACTTACACTTACAAACTCCATCATGATATTCATCTCCTACAACCCCGAACGTCCAGCACCTCTCGGCTTTGCTTCCTTCTTCTTCTGTGCTGCACGTCCTTCTTGATCGCCAATATCCTCACCACTCTCAGCTTTGATGAGTTCAGTGGCTTGCTCGACAGCTCTATGTTCGGCAAGCTCAGCGGATTGAGAAGTGCCATGCACCATTAACGTGCTCGCTTGGCTGATTCGACCGGTATTCTCTGACTTTGCTGGACCTTGCGTGCTGTCCTTGAAGCCCTCTCGAACTTCCTCCGCATCACCATTGATCGCCCTTGTCAATTCAGCTTCAACAATCCTAGCTCTTGCAACCTCAACCCCACCATCTCGTGCTCTTCTATCATTATCCATGAATCTCACACCAGCACGTCGTACTCTATCCCCACCACTCTCCCCACCACTCTCCTCACCAACCTCATCGAGAGCCCTCCTCATCTCCCCATAATCAGCCCAACTGACAACCTGACCCCTCCTCAGCTCCCTCGCACCATCGTCGATAACAGGATGCTTGAGCCCACAGATCCAACAGAATGGATCGTCTAGACCAACAACCATGAATGACGATGCTCGTTCGATATACCCAGTTGTCGAGAGGGCAAGCTGATCACATAAGTCGCATTTGAGGCCGTATTCGCGGACCATAGTTGTGTGGTGGTCAAGTGCTGCTGCGTCGTTGGATCGAAAATGGATGTCTGCAGCGCGATGACTTTGAATAGCTAGTCGAGTTGGTACAGGGAAAGAATTTGTGACCTCGCTGTATCGTCTTGAGCGTTTGTGTACATTTGGTTCGGAAGGTGAGTTTTGGAAGTTTCGGTGGATTTGCCTAGGTTGATGTTCGTGTCGTGTTGAATTGGTTCCATGACCATGATCACCGCCTCGCTGATGGCTGTCTTGTGGATCACCCTGTCTTGTCGCGCGTCGTCGATGCCGTACCCGAGTCAACTGCCCATTAATTCGGACGACCCCTAAACTCGATTGCTGCGCCGTATTTCCCCGACCTCCACCTCGATGTTGAGCTGTCTCTCGACCGTGTTCTTCACGACCTCCAGCATCAGTCCTTGTCCGCTCATCACGTCGACGTCCAGGATCAGCACCATCCCTGATCAACCTCGCAAAGAACCCGAGAGTGCTAGTCATGGACATCCTTATCGTTCTCTTGCAAATCCTTGTTCCACTGTTGACCAATTTGTGATGATATGATATGGTATGGAACGATATGAAGTGGGATGGGTATGGTATGCGTAATAAGTCGAAGATATAAGTAAGCGATGGCGGTTCACGTCAGCCCAGAGCGGCTTTGCGCTGTGTGGTTGAGGGTAGATGGCGAACTTCACTCGACTTCACTTCATTTCCCTTCACTTACTTCCGCCTGCTTGTTCTTGGCGCGAGTGAACTCCACTGCATTTCACTTTTCATCGTCGCAGTTCATTTGCCGGCTCGAGAACTTCTGTCTGTCAACGACTCAACGTCCTCGACTCCTCGCTTCGAACTCCCAAGCTCCATTGCTGTTCAGGACCTGACTGTCAGTAAGTTCAAGCCAATCATTCGGATGGTCGGTGTTGACTGGCAAAGGTGGTTCAGCAATTTTCGAGTAGAAATCTTGTGGTTGTGCAGAAGAACAAATCCTGTTTTTAGGCTGCTGGGCTACGGTTGAGTTAGACCCGACAACTGGAAGAGCGACGCGTTGATGTGCGTAACCGTCAACAGGTTGGGGTGGTGGCTGCACTTTGCTGGCGAAGCTGCGACCCTCTAGAGTTCGATCAGCCGCAGGTTCGCACGCTGTTCTGCCATCCCCAACTTGCTTTCGAGCAATTTGATTCGGGTGTTTGCTGCTCAGTTCCTGCAGTGGCTTGATTTGGATCGTCTGGATATTTGAGACCTCAGGTCTTGCATGTCGAATCTCGTGGGAACTTTGTATGGCTTCGAACTTGGCCGTCGGCGCAGGAGGTTTTGCAGCGTGATTGACGTCCTTCGTGGAGTAGTCAAGCATTCGTGATTGAGTAGGACCTAACATTTTGGTCCTCCGAACCTTGATATTGGCGGGTGAGGTTGGAGCAGTAGTTGTCCTCGATCTTGGAAAGCTGTTGAGACTAGAGTTTATGAGTGCTTTGTGTTGCTCAACTCCATCTTGCTGAATTGGTCGATCTCGTCCTTGTACATTTAACTCCTCTGACCTGACCATCTGTGTGTCTGCCTCGGCCGACTGTTCTGATGGCCCTTGGACTTCCCACAACTTTAGCGCCTGTTCAAGTCGCTTGACACACGCAGTTGCCTCTTCAACTGATTCCCATCTGACTTTCTCTACTTGACTTCTTTCTTTTTCCGTCAAATATGGGAAAACATTCTCCTTAATCCGCTCGCATGGTCCGAGCGCTTTTTTGTCAACGACAGTGATGAACTGCTCTGTTTGGAGTCTCCTGTCGGCTCGAGATAGAGGCGGGTGAAATATGAATGAATCAACCGCCGGCTTGTATGACAGCTCAATGTCAGCTCGGATGTTGGCTAGGGTCCGAATGACTGAAATCTGCGCTTGAGACATGACCTGTGTATAGACTTGACTGAAAACGCAGTGGTTATGGCTGATATGTAGGCAACGATATGTGTTATTTGGAAGAGTTGATGAGTAGGTACCCAGGTGTGTGTATTGAAAGTCTACTGAACGTAGCTGAATAATCGGACGAGTTACGTATTTGAAGAAATTTGGGTATCGCGTTTGACAGAATAAGCATCAACATGTTGGTACAGATGGTTGCTCTGGAGCTGTTGTAGCTCATTCACTTACGCGTTACAGACGTCCTACGGTCCGTGTAAGTCGATGTCGTTGCTGGGTCAACACGCCCTGATGCGATATTCAAACTATGATCCGCACAAACGAGGAGGTAAACAAATAGTTTGATGGTGAGCGCTCCTGATGACCGAGATCAGCGTAGTCATAAATCAGATCATGTCTTCTCCTCCAGCCTGCTACATGGTCACACATTTCCCACTTTCGTTTGCATTATCGTCCCTCATTTCTGCTGAATCCTCATTGTCAGGTTAAACGAAAGATCCAGGAATACTGAACTCACCCTCATCCTCTATCGAAGTGCTCCTCGCGATACTTTCTTGTGTATACTGCATTGATTTCCTGAACCTCTCTCGACCATCTATTACCTCAGGGAACTCTCCGACGAGCGGTCGCTTCGTGGCTGGCCTGATTTGAGTGTCGTCTTGAGTATCATCCACCAGACCTTCAATACTGGAGATCTTGATGGTATTCGTAATCTCGACATCGAAATGACGTTTCTTGAATTCAGCCGATGGAGAATTCCATATTTGACCATTGTCGGTAGGATCCGGCTCATCGAGAAATTGAGTCTGCGGACGTCGAGGTTTTCTTGGTGAGGCTGGTCGTTGAAGGTCAGAGAAACTCCAAACCATTGAGCTATCGAGAACTCGTGCTTCAGTGAGCGATCCCATGAACTGCTCTTGTTCTTGTCTGATGTGTTTGAGATTGTACGTCTGTCTTTCCTGTTCATTGAGCACATCCATGCATGCTTCGTAAAGGTCAACCAAGTACTTTCGTGCACAATCTCGCACGGCAGCAGCAAGGATCTCAGCTGTTTTGTCTCCCTTGGCGTTAATACGATCAACAACCGACACTACGTTGTCACTCAGCGCGTCCGCCATCCTCATGTATGCCTTTCGTTCGATGTCATCATTGTCGTAGGCGTCATCTGCTAAGAATAGCTCAACTTCGGGCATCCAGTACGTGATAAATTCCCTCGATATTGTATCGAGAATCCCAAGAGGAGAATCTCGACTTGCGGCCTCGGCTTGCCTCATGACATCCAACGGAACGAAGTGATCAGGTCTTCGCTTGGGAAATTGACGTTGAGTGAATGTTTGCAGTCGGTCCCAATGGTCTCGAGTTGGTATAGGACAGAGACGGAGGTCTTCCAACTGCTCTCCATCATCGGCTTTACCTCGTCGCTTCTGCACACCATTTCTCAAGATGTTTAGGTTTTGTTTGATGTTCGGCATGTTGAGTAATTGTGTGTTCTTCAAGATAGGAATTGGTGACGATTAAAGTATAGCAGATGGTGTCTCGGTAGACAATAGTCAGCTTCAAATATGCTCGAGAAGGTGAAGTGAATCATGTCCACAAAGCGGCTCAGACAACCTCTCCGACCTTACGCCACGGAAGTAGTAGACAGTCACCATGTTTCACCTCACGTTGACGAGCATAGCGGCTCCTTGACTCGCGAGGCACTTAGAGCCACATATGGTAAACAAAAAGAGCGCGCTTTTACTACTGAGTTTGAGCTGAGGTAAGAAGTACCAACACGGTTTGAACCTCACCTTCTTACATCCTACAGTGTGTAAACCAGTGGACGAAGTTCAGATTGATTGTTGGTCGACTTGTTTATTTCTATCCGAACAAAGCACTCGTTCTGTTAACCAGTGTTCAGCAACAAAGAACTAATAGCCACCCGAAAAGTGGAAGCTACTGTAAAAGCAAACATGGCAAACAAAGAACCCCCCAGTCTTTCGCTGTGCAGCATACAAAGAAATCAACATGTACAGTACAACAACCCGAATTCGATATGACCTTTACAGCTTCGCGCTGAATTTCCCAGCTGTGTTTGGAAACACTCCTTCTTCATATCTCTTCCAAGCTTTGCTAGCCTCCTCAAGAGCATCGTAACCAAACAAGAAATTTTGAAAGACAGGATCGGTCCACCAGTTAGGATATCCCTCAAACGGCTGGTCCTGGTACTTGATCAATTGTCGATCGCGCTCTTGCTGCAGCGGTCCGTCCCTCAAATGGAATACGGTACGTCCGTAATCCGCAGAACCCAGTACTACAGCTGTAGTCCGCTTCTTTCTTAAAGTCTCGTAGATTCTTAGAAGATCGTGTATCTGATGTGTGCCTTGTATTTTCTCGAACAGCGCGCCAAGCACAGTGCCATCCTCAACGGCTTGTGCAGCACCCTGAGCAAGATATGGCTGAGTAGCATGGCAAGCATCACCAAGAAGAGCAAACTTGCCGCTTGGATGAGACCAGGAGGACATCTCCCGGGAATTTTGTAATCGCCACTTACTTGTCTCGTTGCACAACCGGAGGAGCTGCCTGAATTGAGGATCCCAGTTGTGAAAGAATTCGTGCATTTCATTTAGGTCGGCTTTTGCTTGATTGAGAAATTCTGGCAGATTGTCGGGACAAACCAGCACCATGTTGTATAGATCACCACCCTTCAGCAGGTAGCAAACTGCATGCGAGTCCGGACCCATCCAGATATTGATATTGGGTTGTTCTACCAGCCCTTTTAGTATCGGATCCTTGCGCATTGCGCTTGCCGGTACAGTGATTCGATAGGCAAGGTCGCCGGTCAAATACGGTGGATCAGGTCTTCCAAGCAGAGCTTCTCTGCACACACTTTTGAGCCCATCGGCGCCAATCAGGAGATCAGCGTTGAAGTCAGGTTTGTTCTTGATATAGACTCTTGGTGTGTCAAAATCAATTCTCTGTACAATGCTGTCAAGCTGAATCTTAACTCCTAGCCGCTTCGCCTCCTTGACAAGTATTCTATGGTAGTCGGCTCGGTGAACGTGCAGGTAAGGAGCACCATATCGATCTTCGACCGTGGGCGCGATGCTCTGCTTCGACAAGATCTTTCCGTCCCTGTAGCTTCGCATTAACCAATTCTGGGGTCTGGTCGAGACTGCCTCAATGTCGTTCAAGATGCCCCATTTCTTGAATATTCGAGACGAGTTCGGTGGAATCTGGATGCCCGCTCCGACCTACTCAGAGTCAGCTTTTGGGATATAGATGAAGCACATGTCATCACTCACCTCTCCTAGCTCGGGGGCTTGTTCTATGATTGTGACTTTGTGACCAGCTCTTGCTATTCCAATTGCTGCAGCTAAACCTCCCAGGCCGGCGCCAATGATGCCAACGTGAATCTTTCCGTGGGCCATGTCTCAGCTGTTGCTTGCAGGCTGGAACAGTCGGTCGTCCAAGGAGCTATGTGGACGTCGGTATATAGGAGGACTGCAGTGGCAAGCAGCACAGCTCAGGATATCACAATATGTTGAGGCTCAGTGTAAAACACCACACCTCTTCCATCGCAACTTTTGCGAGCCAAAAAGGCTATTGCCGAACGCATTGCCGAGGGTGGAAGCGGTTGAGCTCTTAAGCGTACAGAGCATAATCATCAGAGTTGACCGATTCGGTGGATCTCGCAACAGCTATTCTCCGACAAGTGAGGTGATGATACTCCGTACAATTTACGGTAGCAATTCCCTTGAAAAATTTCATCACTTGGAGCCGCAGTGACGGCACGGGTCTGAGTCAGCATTTAGTAGGAAAACTCCGCCAACAAATTGTCTGGAGATAATCGGTGGAAGCTCCAAAGCCATGTTGAACCTTGTGCATTCCGGCAATCGAAGCGGGACATCTCGCATGCTTTCGTACTTCGGTGCTGCCGTATCGCAAAGTGTGCCGTTGATAAATCATTCATGCATGTTTTCTTATCAGAGGAATCACCGATAATGATCATTGCTGGGTTGGGTCGAACGTTCAATTTCAATGTGAATGAATGCCGGATAAGTACGTGTTA
>Ga0068618_1000454_pt1 | contig 11361 bp, 10 predicted proteins | sample InSIn2SAF170_2_FD_77423 | JGI IMG/M metagenome (GOLD analysis project Ga0068618, IMG submission 77423) | Clean room microbial communities from NASA Spacecraft Assembly Facility at Jet Propulsion Laboratory, Pasadena, California, USA -... ...
ATCTCCTTCGGGAGTGAGCCTTTACGTGTAGGCCCGATGCCCCTCATCGCCGTCGTACTCGGGTAGCGGCTTGCCGTCGACGAGGATCTCTACCGTAAAGCCTGGATAGGAAGGTAGAACCGCCATTGCTCGATGTTGTTGATAGAGAAGAGGAGTTGAGGTTAAGGAGAACCAAGCAATGTAGATCAAAGGTGAAAAGGCACCGAATGTGGGTCTGAAGGTGAGAGACGGGGCGCTGACGCAAGCTCAAAGAGGTTATCATAGGCCACCACGTAAAGGCTCACTCCCGAAGGAGATATAGGGCACCAGGTGAGAATATGGAGAATGCGCCTTTGCCAAAACATCGTTTCGAGCGTATATTTCGAAGAGACTAAGCCTGATATAAGCTTCCGTAAGATCAAAGGCACCACTGTACCTGGTACCAGTAAGAAAATGGGCGCTCCTTTGCCTGCCTTGCCAAATCAGTCCTCTCAATTCCCGTGTCGTGGGAATTAACGCCCCTCCAAATTCATTGTAGAACCCGTACTCCAGAATTGCGGAGCCTCATTAATCCAACACGATGACCTCTGCATCTAGGCGTCGGCGCTTCACACTCCTTGTTTCGAGGATGGTGAGCTCGTCATCTTCAAATGTCTCATCATCCTTGCTACGTTCGCTCTTTATGACAGAACTCTCTTTTTCCTTCTTGATGTTGCCGTCGTTTGCCTGCTGCTATTGAACGATCAGTGGTCGCACGACTGACGCCTCCTTGTGGATAAAACATACTTGTCTTGTACGCTGCACTTCCGATGCCAGCTCGTGTCTTGGCCGTCCTTCCAACCGTGCAGGCTCGTTTTCATCCTCGATGATGACCCGTAATGCTTTTAGCGCAGCTGATTGCGTACTGGTCAGTACCATGTACTAGAGGGACACGGTTGGACTTTACCCAGTGAACGATACTTGTATACGAAGACCGCAAACGGCTTCTCAGACACAAAGTCATAGTTCAACGAATATGTGCCTTCCCTTCGTTTCTGAGGCGCACTAAGACTTCAGAGTTGATGAGCCAATAATCGACAGACTTGATGGTTCTCAAGACTTACATGATCTGATGAGAACGAGCATCCCCTTTTAGGGCCTTCTCTGGGATCGCACCTAGTGGTGTAAGTTCTTCAAGTTGTTTTCTGTAAGAATCCGCAGCAACAGGGACGCGACGTATGTTGGTAACGTATTTGAACGACACCTCAATGCTGCCCGTCGCCCAAACATCTTTGCGAAGTTCTGCAATGTTCGCCGAGCGGTCCACTTCCTCCGCTAGTTTTGCGTCAGAGTGTGGTTCCCATGTATGCTGGATATTTTAAAAGCTACTAACCGATGTTGAGCGTTGTAAAGCAGTATTTCTGTTCATACCAAATACCATCCTGTTGATAAGAGATGCCTGTACAGGTGTGCCCCTGTCGTCCGTATAGGTCGCTTGACTCATAACCGTACCTTCTGGTCGTTCCGTCTACCCTTACCGCGATTTGGACTCCATGCCCCCTTGGAAATGGTGCCGTGAATGTACTTCGCACCGCGAATTCGGCGCCCGACTGGGCCTCGATGTATTTGCTGACAATCTCTTGATCGTTCGAATCGTCGTCGTTGTATTCCTTGAGTGGCGCTCCGTCGACAACGACTTCCACTTCCAGTCCAGGATGTTTGTCAGTCACCGCCATGGCTTGGTTGCTGGCAAGGCAGTCGTGATGATCGTCCGCCAGCGCTCAGCGGATTTTTCTTGTCTATGATACAGGCTGCGGCGTATCAGTTTGAAGAAAGGCGAAGGTGGTGGTGTGCGAGTATTGATATTGAGTAAGGTTGGAAGGCTTGCCTGGGTGAAATGGTCGGGATTAGCGACCTTACCTGATGTGGTAAGGTGCATGCCATATCGGGCTGCAGGGGGAAAGAACCATGGTGCATCCCATGGCTAGCCACATCGCCGCGACACACACCCGTGGTCCATGTCATACACAAACCATCACTACAGGATGTTTGCACGTCGGTTCGCATCCCTGCTAGCAATAGTTCTAACGTTTGTAGGTCAACATGCGTGCTCCTCATCAAGCGGGTTTGGCTTGATCAACATTTGAATGTTTCCTCCTCGGGCTAGCACGGGGTTAGAAAAGACCCCAAATGTTTGGTCCAGCTGCTGCAGGTTACCCTGCTACTGCGTGAGGTTTGGCTGTTTAGAAAGCTAGCAAGGAGGCGGACCGACGTGCAGACATCCTGTACGCAATTCAGGCAATCCTCAACCTCGACTCACCCTTACTTACTGTTCGTGTCAGCCATTTTTTGGACTGGATTATTGCTTTGCAGCTGCTATCCTTCAAGGTTAGTTCTTTCATGTGAAGAGAGAACAGTGCAATTCCCTCAGCTGCGCCCGCTTACAGCGGTCTCGATCCCTCAGAGCGAGAAAATGATATATCGTCGCGAAATCTTGGAAGCGATCGGTTCGGTACATCGCAGTAGAGTTACGCGCTAACCCACAGACAGATGGACCCCTGATAGGATACGCTTCATCTCCTGCGCACAAGAAATGCACGAGGCCGTCCTGCGCAGAGAGAAATATCCTTCGTGTTCCACTCTCATGAAGACTGGTTTTGGCTGGTATGATTTGGGGTCCACGACCTTTTCTCATAAGTTATGTATCGCTTCATCGCAAGATATAGTCGGACGGAGGTCCAACTCAGTATAAGGATCTACGTTCGTGCCTGGAGGAGGTTGTACTGAGCAACCACTCGACCAAGGATCATGAGGCGTGAGAGGTGCATGGAGACCACTTTGTGAGAGCCACAAAGCGGATGCCTGCATCTGCTAATTTAGCTAGCAGTTACTTCTGTATACGTATTGGAGTGCCTGCGACTATCGTAGGACAAAAACGCAAGGACTGCGCGTACAAAGGGGCGGGGAACAAGCGCTCAGCGTTTGAGTTATTTCCTTCTTGAAGAGAGTTCCAGCCTGATCGTGTGAGGGCGATAGGTGTCTGCATTTTCACCCAGACTGCGAGGATGATGGTCGAACCGATAACTCTTACTTCAAGCACCTACCCTGACACGTCTTCACGCGCTATCGGGCCATTAACAACACCTTTCGTGCCCCCATCCTACTGCACCCGTCGTCTGCAGATGGGTGGTTCAACCTTCCTACTGCGAGATAGAACCTGTGGTTCGGATGGAACAGCGTCCGCGGCCAGTGCTTGTTTCCCAAGCGGCGCAACGACAATTCCTGTGGTGTATTCACCTGCCAACGCGTGCCCATATGGCTGGATATCCGCTGCGAGAAACTTAAGTCAATCCGGAACCACGATAGTAGGATGTTGCCCATCGTGAGTAACATCCATACATACTACCTGCACACGCGTGCTGAATCAGCAGGGACTTCGTTGCAGCAAGCCAGAACACAAATGTCTGTTCTAACATGGTCTCGTCAACAAGTAATATCAGCGCTTTCTACTGTGAGGGTGGTACACCGGTACCAATGATGGTTGCTCCGGAAGGTATCACAGTGTGGGCCACACAGATACAGCTGGTATTGGCCGACTCCATCCCATTTACGACATCTACCGGATCCACACCAGCCTCGAGCTTCTCCTTATCAAGAACAAGCGTGTTAGCGTACACGACTGCAGCCGACTTGCCAACAGGTAATGAGGATACAGGCGATTCTGGTCGTGATTCTGGTCTGCACACCGGTGCAATCGTTGGCATCGTTGTCGGTGTGCTTGGTTTCGTACTTCTCATTATTGGCTTCGTCCTCCATCGTCGCCACAAACGACGGCGTCAAGCAAGCCTAGCACCATTTGGCACGAACCAGCCTGATGGCTCCTCCTTACCAGAACTTATGAGCAGCGATGCTCCAACATTCGGGCAAAGGCAACCCAACGAGGTAGAACCAAAGGTACCGTCTAGTGCTGAAATGGCAATGTCACATGCAGCATCAGAGCCCTTTGAGCTCTATACACCCATGAACATGATGTTGAACAATGTCAGCGCACCAAGGACGATAACGTCGGGGAGGACAACGTCTGAGATAACTTCAGCCAGTATTGGGGTTACCACGAAACATGGAAACCAAGAGCATTCACCACTCTCATCACCGCGAACCGCTGACGAAACGACCTACATATATAGCGATAAGATCCCAGTCCAGGAGGAGTTGCCGCATCAAAGTTCGAATTCGTCTCCAATGGCATCAGAAGTCGTCGTCTCCAGTCCACAGGACAGCAACGCGCGACTCGCAGAACTGGAAGCCTCGAAAGCAGCGCTGGAGGAACGCATGCTCAGATTGAAACATCTCTCCCAATTGGAAGAAGAGCATCTAAGAATGCAGGCTGAGATTGAGCGTCTGCGAAACGTAGGGTAGGCTTCCGCGCCTGGCCGATGGCGCAAGCAGTTCCTTTTTCGTCGTAGTGGTGGACTGGTGCCTATCGCTTCAACGATTGGAACCTTCACGTTGGATTTGATTCTCATTGTACGAGGAGGCTATGATTGCTTCATAGCGTGTAGAACTATGATTTTTTCGTTACGAAATCTCGTATCAATCGTATCGAGGGTGCCCTTGTATGTAGAGCACGATCAAGCATAGCGTGAGACCGGTAGGGCTGCATATGTGGACCCATTTTCACGGGAAGGATCCATCGATGCCAGAATTAGGGTATGAATCGTGTTGCGAGAAAATGTAAGCACTATATCAGCCGCGCCAAGAGTCAACCTCGTGGGAGGGAGTCGTGTTGCTGTATGACACCAGAAACAATACAACTCATATTGCGCTCGTGACGACGTCCACGCCAGGAATGAGTCAACACGCGAGACAAATCAAATCATGGTGTCCGTGATGTTCCCAAAGAGCATCAGCTCATATTCGCAGCGCCGTCATGTGACCGAGGGAAGTCGTTGCGAGTCAGAAGCGATTCTTCAATGCATCAACGGGCGGCTGTCAGCTGTGACTGAGACCACAAAATCGATATTGGTCGCTCAGGTGGCCTGACCCGCAAAGACGCCTAGAACAACGGGGGAGAAAAAACCACAGATTACCGAGATGGCAAGATCTGAAGTGGGGGGCCTCGAATGGAGCATCCGTTGCACAACGGCCCTGTGCTTTCGCTGCCGCAGGCTGAACCTAGAAGAAACCGCACGCGAGGGAGATAAGGTCAGTGGGTCGTAAGCCAGGTCAGCTTTCAGCTTTCAGCTTACATGCTGAACTGTCGCAGTGTACGTGCAACGTTGTCAACAGCGCATTACCCATGTCGGAAGGCCTGTTGTAGAGTTTTTGGTCGGCCCTGCGTATGGAGGGTTGCGCAAGCCCAGGTGTTGAGATTCATGTTGGTGTCAGCGTCGGCTAATGCATGAGTAGGGATTGCAGACGGATACGGAACTGGTCGGAAGTTCATGCAAGGTCCCAAGCAAATGAGCTGGTGTCGTCGACGCTATGTCGCACCGTCTGTGGCCGCAGAACTGCCGCCGGCTTAAATGGTTCGGCAGAGGTGAATGTTTGAACATGCCATGTAAGCGTCGACAAATGCAACACTGTCTAATTCTCGGATCTGTCGGCCGATGCAGGATGTCCACACATGGGATAATATTTGCGATGCGCACTGGTGATAAAATCCACGGTCAAAGTAAGAAAAAGTTCTGCGATGTTGAAAGTCGTTGTGGTCGTTAACTTTGAAAGCGCGCGTTTGGAATACGTGTGAAGGGCTTGAGGTTTTCGGCGAAGCGCATAGTGTGCGAAGAGGGAACGAATCAGCTGAGTACAGTGACACTCAGCACACTGGCGGATGTTACCTCTCTCAAGCCTAACTTCATTGCCGGTAGCTAAAGTTGGCAGGGCTATCTCCGGGCTCGACGTTGCCCTGCATATGCAATGTTAAAGATCGTGCGCAGACGTTATTGTTGAATCCCATCAAATGCAACAGATCGCTGTGATCGGTACTTGCCGCAAATTATTCAGACATGCTACTGTATTCATAAAGATTGTCAGAGGACATATTGAACTCGTCTCATGGTGACGCTGATGCGGATATCAAGCCGGTAAATCATGCGTGCCTCAGGCGTCATGATCGGCACTCCGCCGTCCATTCGTGGAACCTGGAGCGGCAGAAAACTTCGTTCACGTCAGACCGATGCAGGGTCCAATCATCCCACGATTGCGGATTGGGTGACGGTTGCGCTAGCAAGATGGCGTCCGCTGGGGTTCCACGCCGAGCGGACGCCATTCCGCAACGCACTGGCGATCTCGTCCCTATCCAGCGGCTTTCGAGAAATGATGAGCAGTGTCGCTGCCGCGGAAAAACTTGATGTGGAAGGTGCAAGGAGAAGATGTGCAATCAGGGTACCTGTTGCTTTGCTGGGTTGCGAAAATAGAATCCTGGAACAGTGTTGGAGGAGCAGTCTTCTGGCTGAATTGTGGTGGGATGGAGGAAAGACTAGTGGTGATGTCATAGCGCGGCCATGAGCGAACCACGCATGAACGCGCAAAGCGTAACAACTGGAGAAGCACCACCCTTTTCGTCCGCAGAGAGAAGAATTTGCAGAATGATTCGGTCCCGTCAATTCCCGTACAATCGAAGGACGTCGGATCACAACCGATGCGGCTTGAAATGTGGCTAGAGCGCTGTGTGACTGCGAATGAAAGGCCCAGATCTCGGTGAGGCCGCGGGGGGTTACATGGCCGTGCATACGGTAGGGCTGCACTGCCACATGGATGGTGCGCTGGACCCTGCATTTTGACTTGTTCTCCCCACCATCTGGCCCTTTCCGGCACTTCGATGCGATGCCACGTCGCTCAGGGTTTCTATGCCATCTGCCGACTGTGTAGGTAGAATGCTTGCAGCACGTTGCAGATGCCACTTAACCTCAAGTGTAGATTCTTTCCCTACAAGGTGGGCTGTGTATTCGATCAGGGTGTGTCGCACGCGCCTGGCTTGAGGATACTGCCAGTGCCGAAGCGGAAGTGCAAGCTCCAGTGCTGCAGGATAGATGAACAAGACAGACTGATCTATTTGTAGTGTTGTGCTTCGTGTGGCAATACCCAGCTCATTGGAGGCTGGAAGGATCTCCAGTTTCAGCGTCCCGTCTTGTAAGGGAATGCATCTTCACTAGCCAGCAGACTGGTCCTTGGTCGCCGTTTGGCCACTGGCTTCAGCTCCAAAGTATGGGGTATGCAGCCTACCGACGGCTGTTAGGTGTTCCTTGGAGATGCTGCGGTTGACTTGCGCGTCCTGGTTGGCACTGAGCTGAAAGGCACATGACCTCCGATAGTCTACGCTGGAATACAATAGTTGAATTGAGTCACGCGCGCAAGCATGTGACCTGCTGTGGCTGTAGCATGTTGAGCATTTGAAATCGACTCTGTGCTGTCGTGTTCGTCGCGCGTATAGACGAGGCTGCTCCGCCCACAGCAGTAGACTGTAAGCATAGTACACGACCACACGGTCGTATCGCTGTCGCCGCCGAGCATTTGGCGAATGTCCGTTGTACAATGCTTCCGAGCATTCGCCAACTCCGCTCGAGTCAGGCGATCAGTAACGGGCTTCCAAGGTTCGTTTCAGATACAGATGCTTGCAAAGATCACCTCCAACGCTGACAGACGATTGCTCGTTATTTTCGTCGCAACACAACGATGCCAACGGATGCTATCTCGGATAGCAACCGAATGCGCGTTGAAAACTCTGAATGGGTGCACTCGTCTACCGGGCTGCACAGCCTTTCGGCCTGACCAGGGCCCGTACCAGGGGGCCCAAGCGTCGTGCATGTAGATCGTCTTTCCAGAAGCCCCTAGCGTCATAATACCTGCAAGCCCTGCGTCATCGCATGTAGTATGAAAGAAAGTCAAGTCCGCGCAGGTTCAGTGTTCCTAAGCCGTTTAATCTGTCGTTCAGCAATTTACAATCACTCACCTCACTCATAATCCAAGCTTGAAATCCGACGTTCCGACCTCTGCCGCCTGCCAAACTAGACTACCTTAGTATTCCACAGTCTTCCACGGCCTACTTCTTGGATCACCTCATCAAGTCGTCTCCCTCCCATTTCGGCGAGCCAACCCGAGCCCTCGGCCAGCTACTGGCTAGTATAAAGCAAACTTGCCACCCGCCTTGGTCCCTTACTTCTACCCGACCATAATGTTAGTGCTACCCACAAGACGTCAGCACCTGTCGCAGCAACATCATACACCAACCATATCGTCACCATCCACCTCGGAACATCTCTCCTACCTACAACAACCCCAGCATTACGACGCTCAACATCTCTTCGATCAAAAGCTACTCAACGACTATCTCGAGTCTCAGCAACAAGTTAACACGTTCATGACGAGCGCGTATTCCGACTTTTCGAATCCGGCCATCCGCGTTCAGCAGTCGACACCCACACCGCACCTGCAGCAGAACAACTTTTCGCAGCCACCGATGCTATCGACCAATGTCAATGGTGGTGGACTTGAGTCGTGGAATTCGTACGGTCAATCGCTACACACTCCTGCACAGACCCAGAAGGGACACCAGCGAGCCTCTTCCTCTTCATCAGTAGGCTCAAACGCCTCGCAGTACCAGGCAGCCGGACAGTCGGCGGGTTACCAGTACGTCGCTCACTCCGAACATTCGCCTTCGCACTCAGCTGCGTCGGCTGACTCACCGAGCATTGCTAACACATTCTTAAGGCAATTCTCGAACCATCTGCCAACACCCACGGCCACACCGACCCAAGACTCGTTCATGAACGCCAACAGCTTCAACAACTACACGTCTTCGGCGAACATGGATCAGACCATGAGCGCACACATGTCGATGAAGCAAGCGCTCATGGATCAAGGCGATGACGTTCCGGACTTTGCACACTCTGCCAGGCAATCAGTGTCAAGTTACGACTCACCAGCCACACCACACACAGCGCAAGACGATATGGACTTCAAGATACCCGCAAATGGTGAGACCCTCCACAAGATTGATTCCTGGCTGTTCAACCAGTTCTGTACTTACAATGATACAGACATGAGGCCTGTGCCCAAATTCGAGCGGACTTACACAGACATTGCTGCCGACAACTTCTACGACCCCTCTGCAGTGTCTGCACCAGCAGTATCGCAGTCGAATCCCGCACAGTCATCATTGCTGTCGCCATACCGGAGCAACACTACCGAGAACGTTCAGCGTGCGCTGCAGGCAGCACAGTACGCGCGGTCTCACTCACCAAGCAGTTCGGCATCACGGGGCGCTTCTCCATTCCGGAGAGGCTCACCATATCATCAGCCTAGCAGCAGTTTCAACTCACCAATGGTTGGCACCGCCGCAGCAGCACGCGAGCAGAATCGCCAGGCAGATGCGGCTTACGCAATGAAGTCGCAAATGCAAAGCAACGATGATGCCGAGCCAAAGACCATCTCGCCCAAGGATGCCCTCCTGGATTACCGGGAGAGTGAGGAAGATTCAAAGGTGCCATTGTTCCCGGACAGTCGCGCTAGTGAGTACGACGGCCAATACAACGGTGGCGACTCATATAGGAACGCCACCCAACCCAGCTTCGACACCACATCACAGTCCTACCGTCGCGACAGTTGGGCAACACCACAGTTCTCACAAAATTTCCCAGCGACATCTGCCCCATCGTTACCACAATCATCGAGCTTCAACTTTGTTGCCCCATCAGTTCAGAGTAACATCCACGGACTACCACTTGGCGCAACATCACAATATCGATCCACACCTAGCAGCATGCCATCAACTATCGACCAGACTCCAGAGTTTCCAGCACACTTGACATCAATGGAGTCAAGTGCGAGCGAAGCCGAGCCACCGAATGGTAGCCAGAACAGCATCCTATCCGACCGGTACCTGCACAAGCCAGCGTCATCAAGCGCCGACGCAGGCACGTATTCGTGCACATACCATGGCTGTTCGCAGCGCTTCGAAACTCCGCAGAAGCTGCAAAAGCATAAGCGTGAGGGTCATCGAAACGCTAATCTCAGCACGGCCATGACATCAGCGGCTGTACTAGAGCGCAACTCGCAAGCGGGCCCTCACAAGTGTGAGCGCATCAACCCGACGACGGGTAAGCCCTGCAATACCGTGTTTTCTCGTCCGTATGATCTTACGCGACACGAGGACACGATTCACAACGGGCGCAAGCAAAAGGTTCGATGCGCATTATGTGTGGAGGAGAAGACCTTCTCACGTAACGATGCATTGACACGCCACATGGTAAGGACTCATCAATCAAACCGCAATCACGAACGCAGTTCACTAACATTTTTGCAGCGAGTTGTGCATCCTGAGGTCGATTTCCCCGGAAAGCATCGCAGACGGGGCGGGAACCACGATTGAGCGCATTCCTACGGCATAGGGCTTGGCTGGTGGCCGCGGAGATCCACCCACACGGCAGCTATGACCTACATGACCTACACATTCCAGAACAGCCGCGAACGTTCGACGACGCATCTCATTCTACATTTCGCTTGGCTGTGACGCAGAAATTTCTGCGAAACGCATCATTTGTCCGCCGGTTATTCCTTTTCGTCTCTACTATGCAGGAACAAGGGTATTGGTGTTAGTCCGCAGCGAGCGTCTGCTTATTTCCGTCTCTCCCTTGCATTTCCGCATCGTACGAATCCGCGACAGCGCTTCTCCGATCGGGCCCGGCGTTGTCACAGTGCATCGCATCCTGTCTTTGCTGGCCGGAGCAGGACACGACAGTCCAGGCGTTCATGGTCACGTTTCCTTGTACATTATTTTCTTTGCCATGGGCCAAAGGATCTTTCTTAAGTAATGATTGGGTCGATTTAGCGTCGGCAAGCGAGATGATGAATGATGAAGAGATGGATATTAATTCGAGATTTTATGTGAAGCAAAAAGCGACGAACGCATAGAAAGTTTTGGAGGCTCGTTGAGCCTGCTTGTATGAATACACATGTCAGATGTCATTCTCGGTTTCCATTCTCATATATTTTGCTCGCGTTGAGCTTTTTGAATGTACAACATACTTCTATTTACAATTCACTTTCCCATACACTGTAATATTGATAGCACTCCGGATAGACTGGCGAACCTGTACACTAGGGATAGCATCGTTATTCATAATCATAGCCTCCTATCATTCATAAGAGAACTACACTCACAAGTTACTGCCCTTTCTACCACCTCCATGCATACAGTCTTCACGCAACTTCTAACGACACACACATATACACGAACCACGGCGCCTACGTAGCTGTCACCTTTGTCAAAGGGGAAAACAGCTTCCCATTTAACATTCGGAACATACCAAGCTCAGCTGCAGCGAACACAGATTAAACGGCTTAGGAACACTGAACCTGCGCGGACTTGACTTTCTTTCATACTACATGCGATGACGCAGG
>Ga0068618_1000455_pt1 | contig 11351 bp, 10 predicted proteins | sample InSIn2SAF170_2_FD_77423 | JGI IMG/M metagenome (GOLD analysis project Ga0068618, IMG submission 77423) | Clean room microbial communities from NASA Spacecraft Assembly Facility at Jet Propulsion Laboratory, Pasadena, California, USA -... ...
TAATCATTGTCGTTCAGGATGTCGAGCGACCGCCTTTTCAAGCCACTCAAGCTTGGCAACATTCAACTCAACCACCGTATGGTCATGGCGCCCCTCACGCGCCTTCGAGCCAATGAAAAGCACATCCCGATTGACATTGTTACAGAATATTATGCTCAGCGAGCTGTTGTACCGGGTACTTTCATTATCACAGAAGCTACCTTTATCTCCCCTCGAGCAAGCGGTTACAAGAACATTCCTGGTATTTGGAATGACGCACAAATTCAAGCCTGGAAGAATGCAACAGATGCCGTGCATGCCAAAGGCTCTTTTATCTATCTCCAGCTCTGGGCTCTGGGCCGTGTTGCTGAACCCGAGAATTTACGAATTGCAGAAGGTGGACCGTACCAGCTCGTCAGTGCAAGTGATGTACCAGGCAAGCCGATCAGCAAAGGTGGCCACGTACCACATGCCTTGACTCGTGACGAAATCAAAGTGTTTGTGAACGATTATGCGCAAGCTGCGAAGAACGCTATGATCGCTGGCTTTGACGGCGTTGAGATTCACGGTGCGAATGGCTACCTCATTGACCAATTCTGGCAGGATGTCTGCAACAAGCGGACAGATGAATACGGTGGCACCGTTGAAAAGAGAGCTCGATTCGGCATTGAAGTCACAAAAGCTATCATCGAAGCCGTCGGTGACAGCAAGAAAGTTGGCATTCGACTGTCACCGTGGACAGATTTCCAGGGCATGAAAATGAAAGACCCAATCCCTCAATTCCTCTATATCATTACTGAGTTGAAAAAGCTTGATTTGGCTTACCTGCATTTGGTGGAGAGTCGAGTCAGTGGAGGACCAGGCGATGCTGTGTACCATGCTGTTACAAGAGAGAATGATCCGTTCGTGCAGCTATGGGGCGATCATGCACCAATCATATTAGCTGGCGGCTTCACATCGGAGAAGGCGAAGAAGGTGGTCAGTGAAGTGTATACTGCTGAGAATGTGTGTGTCGCGTTCGGGCGCTACTTTATCAGCACGCCAGACTTGCCATTCAGGGTGCAGCGAGGAATCGACATGAATCCATATGATCGCCGTACATTCTATAAGAGATGCAGTCCAGATGGGTTTGTTGATTATCCATATAGCAAGGAGTGGTTAGCGGAGCAAGAGCGAGCAAAGACTAGTAGGTTATGAGAAGTTGCACAATAGACTGGAGGTTTACAGCAACGTTGGAGATGCGTAACAGCAGTCGCATCTAATTTCTCTGTTTGCAAGTCAGTTGTCGGAATGGTGTGTGCAGGTATTATCTTCCTTCCGTGTGTCATGCGACACTTACGACAACCTTTCCGAAATGGCTACCAGCGGCCAGATATTCCAACGCCTCTTTCGCCTGGTCGAAAGTGAAAACCTTGTCGATGATTGGATAAATGTCCTTCTCCTGGTAAAGCTCCAAGGCCTCTTCCAGACGATCTTTCGGTCCATTCCAGATGCCCTTGAGCGTCACGTTCCGTCGCAAGGCTAACACATTCGTGTTGATTCTATTGTCACTGTCGTCTTGCTTGCCACTCAGATACCCGATGGCAGATATTGTGCCTCCCCACCTGATGCAGGCAAAGCTCTTAGCTAGTGTCTGCGGACCGCCCTGTTCGAAAATGATGTCCACGCCCTTACCTCCGGTAATCTTCATTACTTCATCTTGCCATTCCGGTGTCTCCTTGTAATTAATGATATGATCAGCTCCGAGTTTTCTTGCTCTCTGCAACTTGTAGTTGGACGACGATGTTACAATAGCTATGATCAGTATTAGTACTTGTCGGGAGCTGCAGCTCAAGATGCTTACTGGTAAGACCACTAGCCGTGGCTAACTGAAGTCCAGCAATTGATACACCTCCAGTACCTTGCAGCAGGACGATATGGTCTGATTCACCTATTGGTTGTCCGATAGGTTGTGACCAATTTAGTGCCATCCACGCAGTCGCAGCGGCTATTGGTAACGTGCTTCCTTCCTCATCACTAAGGTTCGCCGGAGCTCGTACCAACCCATATGCTGGAAAACATCGGTATTCGCACAAAACACCCGGCAGCGGCAAACCAAGTCCCGAAGGCAAATGTTCGTCTGTGATCTGGCCGGTCACATGGGTCAAATTGAAGATGGCCATGACTCGATCTCCTTCCACCCATTTGTTGTTTACCGCACTGGAGCCTTGCGAACCAAACTTGACAATGGTCCCAACCATGTCCGAGCATGGTACCACTGACGAAGGAGCCTCGATCGAGGCATGATGATCATAATCTCCCATACACACTAGAAACATCAACACGAGAGTACTGTACCAAAAATGACGATTGGCCACTTACCTTCAACATCCCGAAAGTTCAGAGAGACAGCACCAACCTTGACTAAGACTTCATCCTTGCCAGGCTCGGGAATGGGAACGACTTCCTGTCTCAAGTTGGCCAAACCAGAGAAGTCTGTAATCCATTGTTTCATAGTCGAAGCGTTTGGGGAAGGCATGGTTACTTGCTGATCAATGGGATCGCTGCATTTAGAAGATGTGGAAATACAGGCTTTTCCGGAGAGTGAGGAAGCAGGTAGCCTAAGAGAAGAGACAAAGTGATGTTCGTCGATTCCTAAAGGTCCCACTGTCCAGGGTGGTGAGATGGCAGACAGCAGCCCTAGAGTAGAATAAATTTGAATGCTTACAAATCCAAGGCTAAAGTTGTTCTAACTCCCCACACTCTCTGATCCCTAATGATGCACCGGAAAAAGGGAGCTTGCTAAATAAAAAGTGCTTGGTGAGTCAGCGATCCGAAAGGATATGGCAATTGACTCTCGTTCTGGCAACTTCTTGTCAAGTGTCCTTGTACGAAGAAAAGAGTTCATCACCACACGATGATCAATGGACTTTGGGCTAGCAGGGCAATGACGTATATCTATTCGCTAGTAGGACGCACCAAAGTACAAGGACTGCTACTGAGCTGTCAGAACCGTCAAAGAAGTTTAGCTGGAACGAGGTTTCATTGCCCAATTCGGTAAATCAAACGAGAGCCAATATCTCGACACCTCGAGCGGCGAAGTCGGAGAAAGCAAGCAGGAACGACGCCCTCAACATTCAGGCCTGCATCGGCTTGTAACTGTGCTATGAAAGGACTGCCAGATTGGATAGAGCGCGAACCGTTATCTTATGTCTGATTAACCTCTAATGTGCTACTGGAAAATTGGATTGAAACATCTTCAGAATCGATGTTTCTCGAGTTTACCTGCTTGATGTGAACGAAACCCATCGGTTCCGCGCCGGCCGAGCATGTTGAGATGTTGGAAGAGTTTCTTTTAGCTCGCTGAAGGTTATTGCGAGGTTAGTAGCTCCCACCGACTGTCTTTGCTGACAAGATATAGATGAAGCTGCGGAGCGAAGTTTGACCTGCACATTGAAGTGCCTATTTGCTGATCACAATCCTGTTATTCTTAGCACACCAGATATAAAGAAGGCTCACACATGCACCGGACTATCCTTGGCGCCGTTGACCTTTTCATGCAGTTGCTGAATTAGCCATATTATTGAAGGGTACTACGTGATTCATGCACAATTAATAGCTACATTATGTGAAAATGGAAGTGGAGCAGAGCTAGAAAATGCCAAGCCGCCCATTTCAACAACCGCGGTCAGCATGTCGTCTCATGCTACATGTATTCTTGGATCCATGCTTCCAGAAAGTAGGGAATGAAGTCGTTGCCATCTCCATCCTTCCATCGGGGACGCATGGGCATGTGTAGTATTCCTATGCTTGACACAATGCCGATGATAGCTTCTCGGACCTTGTTCTCAGGTACGAGTGTCATGATCTAGCCTGCAGTCTAGAGGTATGCCTCGCCACAAGCGACCATATGTTCCCAAAAGAAAAGGCAAGTTGAGATCGTGTGAATTTCAGACCAAACGTTCGAATTGACCCTTCAATAGGCTGCTACGAATGCTCACAGCGCCGAATCCACTGTGACAGGACTCAGCCTCTTTGCCAAAAGTGTGTGAATCGAGGCTTTCAATGCAGCGGTATTGGCATTAGGTATAGGTTCGCAACCGGTCTGTCGTCAGAAGCCAAAAACAAAGGAGACACTCAGAATGACACGACAGGCACGACTACCCGCTGTTCTGACTTCGTGGAAGAAGTTGAGAATAGCAATGGACTGCGTATCGTGCACCCAGATACAATTGGTTCGGAAACGAGTGTTCATGCCGCCATACGTGCGACTCTTGCAAGCGAAAAGCCATATCAATACGACGCTATTTGGATTGAGGCTGGTTCATATGTAGTCGCTGCAGAGGAGGAAAGTCAAGCTCGTGTGTCGAACAGTAATTTGTCGGTGGGCACGACACAGGAATCGATGTACCTAATTGTCCGACGCCTTGGCCTGCTGGACTCATTCGAAGAGTGTTGCTTGGATTATTGTGAGTACGACTTTGCCTTGCCTTGAATACTTACGTGCTCACTGCCTTAAGTCTCACTCAGGATTGCTGCCGAGATGGTAGTAATTGACGACCAATACAATGGCTGGCGCAACTTTATTCTCCCGATTGCGCATCTTGACGGACTCGTAATGGATGCTGTACTGGCGACAACAGCCTTTCATTACTATAGCAACTTTGGTGAAACTGTCTACAAACCTATCTCACATTATGTGCAAGCGATTCACAAGCTGGGACAACGACGACATCTGTTAGCCCATGATGTTGGAGAGACACAAAGAGTGGTGCTTGCCATTCTGGTTCTTCTAGTAACCATCGAAGTCAGCGGTCTTTCAGATTTCCCTATTATCTTTAAGCTTTTACAGTCTGCTCTGGATGCTTGCGACAGTGAAGATGTACTTTATGTAGGAGAATTTGGACAGTTTTTGAGGCGAGAGATCCAAAAGTATATGTCTTCATCAGCATTCGTACCAAACTTACTGACGAGCGTTAGACTACGAGTTTGTGCTGCGCCATTTCTCAGTCAGTCGGAAGGTGTGAAAGTATCTAATTCGACAACGGCACAGGGTTTTGAAAGTCTTGCTTACTACCTTGAGTTGCACCCTAAGTACAGGTTTTCATTGTCAGTATATCTCGATCTTGGGCGACAAGCGCAAGCAATCTATTTGAAGAGAGCAACAGCCGGACCGGCGAACTTAATCCTTATAGATCAGGTGGAAAAGTTCAAGGATACATTGGTGTCACTTGGCCCTAGTCCGCTTGGGCATCACGTTCTACTCTGGGCAGTCTTCATTGTCGCGTCAGAAAGCTCAAAAGTTGAACATCAACGATTCTTCTACGAAATTCTTTTAAGCCACTCCAAGCGAAATGGCTGGGCAAACCTTTCCAAAGCATTACACTACCTTCGACGAATATGGTCTAGAGCTAGCGGGGAAAGCTGGACCCTACTTCTCCCGGCATCGTGCTTCTTTATCACAACGTAGACGTGATACACGGAAACGCAGAGCTGATAGAGCTGGTTGGCAGAAGAACAGTATTTCGTGTCTGTGAAGATTCGTCACTCTTAGAGTATTGAATAGCAACGAACGGCAGGCGACCTATACCATCATACGCAGACAAAACAACCACAATGATCTCGTTAGGGAAAAGAATTATGCTTTGCGATAGCCGCTAAGTGACCACACAGGTCTGGACGCAGCTTGTATCGACCATGATACTGAATTAAAATGTCCCTCGCGTACAGCGGTCGTGCCCACCTTGCTAATCAAACGGTTAATAGATTTTGGTGTGATATCCTACCTTCCATTAATCGAGCTTCCCATTCAGCATCTTCACAGGCTCAGCCGATAATGAAAACTCGCTGTTCCTACGAACTTCCTTCACATACTTCCCACTAACCAGGCCTCTCTTCACAGCATCAGGGTTAGTCCTATGTATAATGTCCGTTGGGTGTGCTCCTATAGTGCTGAGCTTGACATGGCCACCTCGCGAGCTTCAAGATCCTGGAGAATGGTAGTGATATCACAGGCGAAGACGGCTTGTAGATTTCTCAAGAGATCTTTAACCGTATACATGCTTATTGTTTCTTCGTGGCTATGGGGATCGGTTATAATTGCTGTTGCAAGAACTTCCTCCCAGCGGGATTGGCCTCTTGTATCAATAACTTCTTGAACTGGGAACCACTGCACCGGCAACATCGGCGAAGCCCCGTGAGTGATTAGCAGATTTAGTGCTTGCACCCACGAAAGATGAGCTTCGACGCTGCTTCTTGAGTAGGCGAATGTAAAGATAAAGTCCACGAGGAAGTGTAGATAAGCTGCCCATACAGAACAGCTCTCACCTTCGATGCGTTCATTTGGATCAGCACCCTGACGAAGTGCAGCTTCCAATACCACAATGTTAGGGAAACGATTGAATATGGCTATATCCATTCTTGAGGCATATCTAGGTCTTAGTATATGATCAAGGATTGGTATTCCTTGTTTTGCTCTTATCACGGTTGGTGTCATGTTTGCAAGAACATAGGGCGTGAGTTCGAAATCGATGGCCAACGTGAGGAATGTGCCTTGTTCTCGATTAAACTGCTCGAAACTATCCCTTATATACCAATAGCGTTTTGCCCGGCACTTGCTAGCGAAGTGCTCGACGATACTTGATATGTGCGAGATCATGGACGTAGAACGATCAGAGGGTCCGTCCGCCGACATGCTACATATCAGAGAGCTGAGACCCCCGGCCAGATAGTCACCCTGGTACGAAAGTGAAGTTAGAGCCATCAACCTGACTACTCGTGCTTCAACCAACCACGATCTAGCGTCGATTGGTTGTCCGTTAGTGTATCGGTGCAAAAGCGTGCGAGTTCTAGGCATCAACAAGAAATCTCGTAAAGAGCGATGTATGGGCGCGATCTCCGCGCGAGTTGCACGATCGAGCCATCCATGAGCTGAGGCAGAAGCCGTCTCTCCATCATCTTGGCCTTTGATACTTGGTTGAGGACTCGGCGACTGACCTGGGATTTCGGGTGCTAGACTGAGCATATCTGTTTCCCCAGTGCACTCGAGAAGACCTTTGCTGCGGCTGTTGAGCTTGCGTTCCAGCGAATCGACCACAAACTGGGACCGATGAGGATTTTCAAAATAAGAAACGAACGATCGAGATCTCGATTCCAAGTCCAGTATCTCAGACGGCATTGATAAGAAAATCATATCGACAAGCCGAAATGGTGTTAGTGTCATGTACTTATCCTCCTCCCAAGAAGCCAGTTGGAAAAGAATAGATGCTTCACACCTATGCTGCTCTTCAATTGACGCGACTATACGAGTGAAGTAGTTCTCGAGGTCTGCTGGTATATCGTTCAAGCGACGAAAGAGTTCATCAGGATTGTCACCATCGCGCAGACCATTCAGGATGTTGCGAACAACAAGAGCAGCCCATAGAAAGACGCCCTCGGCTTTGGTAACAATCTCCCCAATGAAGCTGGAAGCCTGCTCGTGATCGAGGTCCCACAGATACCTCCATCTACTATTAGCTCTTAGCTTGGAGCTTACGAAGGTATGCATGTCTAAATATGTCAGATATTCAAGCCGAAACTGAGGACATTGAGCGAAGGCGTCCTGAAAGATGTTAAGGAGTCTGCTGGACACACACAGCTTGACATTGGTAAAGGCCGAAAAGTCCGATAAGTAATTCAACAATTCTGTATTCGGTGCGTTATAGTCCTCACATTCGTCTAGGCCATCAATTATGAAAAAGAATTTCGCCTCGGCTTGCTGAATCGATAGAAGATACTTGACCACGTCGGCGAGTGCCGCGACGCTAAATGGAACTGTGAGATCCCCCACAGTCATGCCACGACAGTACTGAATAACACAATCGAAGAGTTCAGGAAATTGGTCCAAGATTTGCAACACCAGGTGTCGAAGAAGACCTTCGGTAGATCTCTGAAGGTTATTGCCGGAGTTCCAGAAGAAATGGCTCAGACGAACGACCGTCTTTTCATCAGCCCAGTGCGCCAGATCTCGCTCGTCGTCGATGTTCTCGTCTAGATATTTCATAAGGGTGCTCTTGCCACTTCCTGGCTTGCCAGATATCCAATAGATACCGTGTGTATCATCCCGTGCAAGTGACCAGGTTCTAAAGCAATCCCAGCTCTGAGGTACTGACCTTGGACTGTTTAGAACCCAACGATAGGTATCGGGGCAAGCATTGGAAATTTGTGCTCTTCTAGCGAAGATTTGAGGATAACTCAGGCTTGCTAAAAAGATTTGTCGCATATCTGGTCCGGACCCAAAATTGTTCACGATGTAGCTGTTGCCAAGATGAGCGCGTGCATCACCATGGATATGAACTTTGCCATAGCTCTGCGAAGGGGGTAAGGGTGAAGAACCCATCATCCCACCCTCGCTACGAGCGGTCATGGAGACTGTTCGTCTGGCACATTGCGTGACACTACCCGTGCTTTTCATCGACGGGTCTCACCAAGAACCGCCCGCTGCCATTTGCACTTCTGCCAAGACTGCCCCGCCCAGCCCCCATCACGTGGGGTCGCCAAGACCGGCAGGTAAACATGTTTTTCTTATAGGCAGAACTTCATTAGTGCTTCCCTAAAGAGTTTTCTCAGTATGAGCGATGTAAGAAAATCAAGCTATGACCTTCTTTTGGAGCGAGATCCTTCTATGATAGTACAATAATTGATGTTAGTACTCCTGAAGACCTTTGTTCAGGTTTTGTCAATGTTGCTCAAGTCGGCGCTAGGTTAATGAGATTCTAGGTGCGGGATAGATCGTAACATCGCGATCTTCTGTTAGGTTTAATCTCGCCATGTGGCACCTGTATCACTTTCTTTAGTCTCGCCTTACCCCACTCTACTCTGATCATGATATCCAAGTCTGCTAAACAGATCTCCTCTACTAGCCACAGCTAGCCCCGTTGATAAGGTCGACGTGCACATTGTACAGCAAGTATACAAGCAGCAAACGTGGTCAGCAGTCAAGAGACACAACACAAGTGACTCTCGACACCGAGCGTAAATTTATCTCGAGCCTTCTGTAATATGCCTAGGATCGTATCTAAACCCTCTCGCTGATGCGTCAAGTGGACGCTGGGTAAGCCTTTTCCAAAACCAAGAATTACTGTAATATCACCACTGAGGTGCTGTACGCTCCAGGAGTTAACCAGAATTCTCCAACAGATCTGTACTTCTGCAAGTCCCATAGCAAGTTGAAGGAAGTTAATCGTTAAAGCAATTCTTACGGCACTCAATAAGACCTCGCCTGCGTGGCTGGACCCGACGTTCGACAGTATGCTCACAGCACAAGACGCACTAATTTCTGACCACAATGCCACAGTGAAGCCGAGTACACCGTCATTGTGGTCTACCCAGATGCCTGGGAGGTTGATACATTTAGATCGGAAGATACTATGACCTATGTCTTTTGTCTTATCGACGCCTGTCAATAACGAATTACATTAGCTTATCAACCACTATTTAGCGCCGCCAGGATGTTTCCCAAAATCAAAAGGTCGCCAAGATCCACCACGACTTGGAACATGCGGAGAGCTGCGTTAACCGTGCACCTGTCGAGATAATTATCACAGTCGCGCGGTTCAAGCAGCCTTCAAAGTATCTGGATCCGAAGTCCTGGTTCAAACGAAACTCGTGCCACGATAAAAAAGGAAGGTGATCCCGAGAGTATTATCAGCAGCCAATTATTGGTCGCTACGATCGAGCCGGGAAGTACCCGTAAGCCTATCAGGTCTTGAGACTCCATCAATGGTTTCGAGTAATAGGAAGGTGATAGAGACACATCTTGGATAGCAGCGATATATAACGACGCGTCGCATGAACGCGATCATCAAAACCCATAGCAAATAACATCATCGCGATTATTTAGTTTGTAGGGCAAGACCACAAATCAACAAACCAAGCCAAGATTTCAAGCAATCCGATTTGACGCAGGAATCAAGATGGGGTCAATTGGTATGGTTTCGCAACCTGCGCCGGAGACTCACTCTTTCTTGCAGGACCCTAACCGTGACCACTACGATGTCGCGATTATCGGTGGCGCCACCAGCGGTTCAGCTATAGCATTCTTCTTGACGGCTAATCCGGATTTTGAGGGTTCTATCCTGATCGTCGAACGAGATCCGACTCTGAAGGAATCTGCAACTCGAGCCAGTAACTATTGCGTTCGGCAGCAGTTTGCCACGGAGATAAATATCAAGATCGCTCAATATGCTGCAGAATTCATCAACAACTTCAAGCAGATCGTGGGGACCAACGATTGTCCTGAGCTTGCAATCAAAAATTTCGGATACCTGTACCTAGCAAGCGACGAGGAGTTCTGTCAGGTGTTGCGAGAGGATCAAGCTCTCCAAGCATCTTGTGGTGCTGGCACCCAGCTCGTGAGCAAAGAGTTCATTGCTAAACGCTACCCGTTCTTCAAGCTGGACGATGTGTTAATGGGAAGCTTCAACACCCAGGACGAGGGTGAGTTCGACGGCTGGAAGATCTTTCAAACTTGCCGTAAGGTTGCGGTAGCGAGAGGTGTCGAATATGTTCAGAATGAAGTCGTGGACATAATAGTCCGCGACAATACAGTCCAGAATATAGTGCTGAAGTCAGGTCAGCATGTGAAGGTCGGCAAGGTTGTCAATGCTGCAGGTACTCGATCAGGCTATGTGTCCAAGATGGCAGGTATCCATCTACCGCTTGAGGCCAGACCACGCTATACTTACATTTTTGAGGGAGAAAACCATTTTAATAAGGACATCCCACTGACAATCGATCCAAGTGGCGTCCACTTCCGGCCATTCGGCACGTCACAGTTCTTGGTCGGTGCACCACCTGCTGGTCCAGAAGTAGGCATTGATGTCAACGATTTCCAAATGCGCGGCGACGTCTGGACGGAGAAATTGAAGCCTGTTATTGAGCGGCGGATGCCAACACTAGGTAAGCTCCACGTCAAGGAAGCTTGGATCGGTCATTACGACTTCAACACTTTCGACCATAATGCTATTATTGGCCCACATCATGAGATCGAGAACTTTCTCTTCTGCTGCGGATTCTCAGGTCACGGAAGTCAACAAGCTCCTGCTTGCGGAAGAGCTGTCTCAGAATTAATTACCTATGGTCACTTTAAGACTCTAGATCTATCGCCCTTACAATACGGTCGGATTCCACGAAATGAGCCTCTCGTTGAGCGGGCCGTTATATAGTTAGTTAGCTTAGAATTAGTTCATGATCGCCTATACTCTTGTTCGTCAGATATCGAGGCTATACCTAAAAAAAACATTAACGACGATATCTACTAGTAGAATTATACAGGTCTTATTATATATAAGAAGCTTGGAAAGTATGATATTAAGTACTACTATAATAATAATAAACAGGTATCTATTGATCTA
>Ga0068618_1000458_pt1 | contig 11320 bp, 5 predicted proteins | sample InSIn2SAF170_2_FD_77423 | JGI IMG/M metagenome (GOLD analysis project Ga0068618, IMG submission 77423) | Clean room microbial communities from NASA Spacecraft Assembly Facility at Jet Propulsion Laboratory, Pasadena, California, USA -... ...
AAGACTCGGTCTGATCTTGTATTTGTTCTGACTCATGAGATCAAGGTATGTATAGGCGTTTGGCTTATAATAGATCTGAGCCTTGACATCAAAAACGTGCTTCCATCCACCTGGAGGTCCGACATGTTCTTCGGCCAGACCTAATCTAACAAGCTCTTTCAACACTCGCTTGAGGTCCTCCTCGTTATTGAAGTCTCTGGTGTACACACAGACGACTTGGCCCGGGTTGTTGGGGTTGACAGGTTTGCAGTTGGTGGCAACCTTGGCGGAAATACCGAGCCGTCCATCAACTGTGCCTCGCACAACAGCAGACCAATATGCGTCGACTTTATTTGGTGCAGGGAAAAGCAACCACTTTCCGCCGATGACACCATTCTGTTGAGCCACGTTAAGGATGTCGCCTTCGAGCGTCTCTCGATCGGCTGACATCATTCGAGTTATAGTACCGGCAGGCTTTGGCGGATCGAAGGATGCCCCGAGATGGTATCGCTTGGCCATGAACTTTTCTAAAAGGTTGGTACCGAGCTGTTTGAAGACTGCAACATTCTCGCCAGCTGGCCGGTATGAAGAATGGAAGTTGGCACACCAGATCCATGGCTGTGGTGTGTCTATTGAGGATGGCTTGAGGCGTGCAAGGAAATCGTCGACTGACTCTGCAAGTTGAAGAGCCGTTGGATCACCTTCGTATGGGTTGTATGCATTCAGCTGCACGGCTAAGCCCTGGTCAGGGGCTACTGCATGTTCAATCTTACTCCGCTTCTGCTTCCGTGTCTCCTCAAGTGAATTGTCCTTCCTAGGCTCAAGTTTTCTCTTTCGCTTCTGGCTCTCAATCTGCCATTCAACAGGATTGTTGGCTACTTCTTTGACAGCAGTAACCTGAAGATTCCATTGGTGAGTTCGCCAGTAGTCACTTGTATCAAATATTCTGGCTTTTTGTTCAAATTCTTGTTTCGATGCATCATCGCCTTGATCGTCTTTAGTCTTGCATGAAGTCACTGTTGATTTGTGGTAGTTGGTACTGACCATAGAAACTGGAGTCAACGCTAGTGCTTGACCGGACATCTCCGATGCCTGTGTGAACTTCTTCTTCACTTGCTGTACTGCTTGCTCCGTCCATTGTCGAGGTCTGTCACATCACGACATTTGCGAGAAAGCTGCACATAAAAGAGGTTGTGTTTAGAGGCCATAGAAGGCGGTCGCTGTTTTTTGAATGGCTGTGTCCAGGTTGCCGCAAAATCAGGCAGGAGCTTCTGCAGCAGCTGCTGCTAAGGAAGGTGCGAGGCAGATAAACTCAAATCGAACTGTGTTATAAATTTTGGCGGTTCGTATTACCAGATTCAAACCATACCATCTTTTCACCATCAATTTTGGTTTCGACCACCTGTTGTGCTCTGAGCATGAATAATTTGCGAGCTTCGCTATAGAATTTACCGTGTTTCAAGAACATTTCAGGTAGGTTCTTGTTTCGCCCCAGCTGCACTTGTCTTTGTCTCAAAATTTACTGTGACAATCCCGTCACGGAACTCATGGCGGGAAAGGATGATATCCATGGAGACAGCGTCGAATTCGTAATCAAGAATAACGCACCGACAAATCACGACGAGAAGCTGGAGAGGCATTAGTCCATGCGAACGATTTGTATCACATAGTAACTCTTGCTTAGAATGAGCAACAAAGGCAAGGCTGGCATCCGAGATCTGGATCAAGAACCCGATACCATTGCCCTCGTACCTGAAGACCCGGAATTTGTTGTCATCGGTACATATTCTCTTACCAATGGAAATCCGGACTCTGGGTCGAGCAGTAGAAAAGGTTCCTTGCAGGTTGTTCCATTCTCGGAACCAGTGCGGTCTCAGCCAGATGTTCACTTCTCACTCGAGAGACTTGATTTTCCATTTGGCATCTACGACGTACACTTTCATCCCCAATACCGGGACCTCCTTGGCGCAGCGACAAGTGCTGGACACGTTCAGTTCTACTTTCTCTCCAGATGTTACAATGCTGTGAAGGCTTCGATGGAATTTACATTCATTAGCCTTGGAGAAGCTCTCGTCGAAGAGCCCGATGAAGATGATGGTCCACTGCCCATTGTCACTCAATTCCAGTTCATCCATCCAGAGCAGCAAGTCCAGAGCCTGGGCGATCAACACCAGCGAAGTGTTATCTTGGCCGCAACCACGCAATTTGGCAGTACGAAGCTCTTGAAAACAACGCTTCCCTACCCCGTACGCACCATTCCCGACGATCTCAGCTCGAAGCATGATTTTTCGCAGGATGCTCCAAAGAGTGTTCGAACCCAGCTATTGCAGATTCACCAGCAGTCATTTGATCTCGAAGCGTGGACAACTCTACCAATTATCTATTGGAAGAGTTCAAAGCAAGTCGAGCCAGATGTTCTAGTCCTCTCAGGCGGCGATGATAGTCAGCTCTTAATGTCTCATTTACACCTACCGTCCTCAGTACTAGAGGATACAGATATTGATACCATCGATGTGAATTTTCTTCTCACGCTTAAGAGAACACATCAAGCTGGAGTCGTCAGTATTTGCGGTCTTGGCCCTGTTCAACCGTCATCAAGGTATCAGGCTGAGGTCGAGAGCGGTTCCTATGCATGTCAATGGTTCATTCTTACCGGTAGCTATGACGAGACCCTTCGGCTCTTCATCCTCAATGTCAATCATTCTGATCAAGATCTCGCAGAACCAGGACCCCCGACCCTATCGTTCGTGCTTCAGGCGGAACTGGCTCTGGGAGGCGGTGTATGGAGAATCAAACTACTTGACTCCTACGAAAATCCGGCTCCGTTACAGCCAGATGCTGCAATCAGCACGGACTACATCCTCCTAATTGCAGGGCACACTTCAGGCGCGCATATCGTGCGTCTTACCATCACTGAATCTGTGTCAGCTCACGATGAGCGGAAGTGCGAGTTCAAGATTGAGAAGAGCTTCACCGAAGGGCATGATAGTTTGGTTTATGCTGTTGAGGCAAGGTCGGGCGCACCGGTGAGAGGATCGGTAAGCAACCAGTTCAGTCACGAGGTAAAGTGGGAGATTATGAGCACAAGCTTCTATGATAAGAGGGTATGTAACTGGAAGTGGACTGACCCAAGACCTCACGAATCTGGCAAAGTGCAGGCAAAGTGATGATTGGAAGGATACCAAACTTGGCACGCTCAACAGCATGACCTCTGATTCGTTTTCTATGTACCGTATCTGGGTCGCAGTGTCTAGGCACCGAAACGATTCTTAAGCGAAACAAGTCCTCTTGTACCTTATCTAAGCCTTGCTCGTTCGCTCCCAACCTCAACATTTTCGGAAGGCCTGGTTAGAAAGCAACCATGCTCCCGGCCTACATGCAGTGTTGATCACATCCGAACAAATTCCCTTAACCCGCCGTGCCACGTTTTTGGTTCCTGAATGCTGGACCGTTGCCCATTTTTTTCCTGTCGGGTATCCATGGGTGACGCCATACCTACCGGATGTAGAAAGTGGGCCGATCAGGACGCACATGGCCTTGCGGCAAGCACTTCCGCCCTCATGTCCTGCTCCTAACCTGATGCCCACTGCATGCTCACTTCAAGTTTTTGCAATTTGTTTCACGAGCTCCTCCTTCCTCCCTCAGCATCACCAGTCTGTGCGACGCTAGTGCTGAAATCGGGTGTGCTCAAAGCTGATCCTTCTGTCGAGATCTGACTTAGAGGACTTAGTAGTATCCCAAGACCAACGTTGCTACTTGCAATGTCTCAGTAAGTCCACAGTCTGAGTGTATGCGTCTCAAACACCAACAGCGACAGAATAAAGACTGTGCCTTCCAGGGTAGCACATTCAGGCCTGCAGCTTCCCTCCGTGTCTGCCTACAATAAAGGCAAGGACCACTAGGCACTTCAAACCACCAACACTTTCTCACCATTCAACGGAAAGCACAGCGACAGTGGCATCAATTACCAGTCCATTATACTTGTTCCACACCACACAGCAGTGGAAAAGACCATTGTCTCAACAGTCTGGGAGCTTCCGTCTCTTGAACGACAGACACGAACAAAACCATCTGGTAGTGGTGTCTGAACAGTTTCGACACTGAGAAACCGGCTGACTTTCGGGGTGGCGTGATCTGTATGGATCAAGCCGGGACACCAGAATTGTGCTTTGCGTTCAACAATCTAGACGCCCGACCGTGACGATTAAGACTTGCAGCAGCACAGGCTGTCTTATGCTCAGTTGACTTCTGCTTCTGTCGGTACTAAGCCACGCAAAGTCGCGAGTGACATCCAAGTCTTGTGATCCAACACATTAGGTGCTGTACGTGCGTTGAAGGTCTTTTGGAAAGTCCTTGATGTTGTGAGTTGGAGAGTGGTTGATCAACATTTGTCCCTCCTTACTTGTCCTGCTATCTCCAAATCACAGCGACAAAACCAGGTGGTTATTGCCGTTGTACGTCTGGCGGCCAACCACAGAGAACGGGATATTCTAGTGTGGTAAGGGCTCAGTCTATGCGTACTCTCCGGACCCCTACTTTTCCTAAGATCTCTTCTTCGTTAATCTCGCAAACCAAACTCTCGGCGGGACCCACATTGCCAACATGCTACTCAAGTCAAACCCTCCAGATGTGTCTGACACTGCATCTGGTGAAGGGCGTCCTCGACTTCTACACCCAGGCAATGTGTTCCTGAACATAATCCATGATCCAATCGCTGGTCGCACCTCTATTCCTCGCGACCCTTCAAGCACCAGTCAAAAGAGTCGAGAGGCACCTGTTACAGTTGTTGAGAACATGGAATTCAAAACAGAACCCACTTTCCGAAGCCTGGGATTAACTGGCAAAATTATCAGTGTTGTCCCGCGACTTCGGAAAACTATTGAGATCTCTAGAAATGGTAAAGTCGATGCGCTGGCTCATCCAGCGAATTCACCCTTGTACGATGCCCTCGACTACCTCTCCCACGCACCTCAATGGAACCACACCGTTATTGGTTGGACTGGTGAAATACTCTTAACTCGCGATCCCGAACCCAGCAGACTGCAGAATCGAAGCAACATATTATCCGACCTCAGAGGTGCCGATAGCGATGCACAGAGTCAGACGAACAATTCTATGAAGCACTCTTTGAAAGATGTCAAGGCCAGCCAGTGTACCTCCACTACACAAGAACACATTGGAATCGTTCTTGAGGCTGTTTATAATGACTGTGAGGTTATTCCAGTATGGCTTGGAGAAAACTCTACCGCCACTGATGGTATGTTTATGCTCGGTGACCAAGATCGATGGACGAGGTTCACAAATGCAATGGTGTGGTCTGAGAATACACAAAGTTCCAACACTGTCGACACAACCGTGGCTGGATGGACGGAGAAGGATAAGAACGACCATAAAACCATGATAGAGGAATACCTCGACGTCATCCTCAAAGCATATGAACCCGGTGATATTCTATGGATTCACGACTATCAGCTTATGCCCCTTGTTGGAGAATTGCGAGCAAAATTACCTCAAGCACTTATTGCATACTTCCACCACACTAACTGGTTGACCCATGACTGTTTTGAGATGTTTCCGGAGTGGGATGCTCACGTCACTGGCATCCTGGGTGCTTCTATTATCGGTGTGCAGCACGAAGATACCAAAGACCAGATTCTCAAGCTCTGTGACCAAATTACAACCATAGATGCGTCAGACGATACGAAGGCCGAAGTGGTCAGCGACAAAATCGTCGTAGCACCAACTATCATTAACTTTGCAACGGTTTCTGAAGCGATACGACAAGAAGAACAGGTCAATGATGGAATGTTAGAGCTCAAGACAATTTCTGACGGAAAGAAGATCATTGCTGTCCGTGCGCGACTGGACGACGCAGAAAGTGTCCTGGATACTCTCAAAGGCTTCACTCACTATCTTGACAAGCATCCCGAATCCCGTGACAAAGTGGTTTTGACACTTACCGCAAAGGCAAAGGAAATCCGACCTGCCACCAACATGAAAGATGAACAACACGCAGAGTATTCGGATTCACATGGTGGACACGGTCCGGTTCCAGAAATCATCGTATCCAAAGCCGCAGAAGCACTTGTTGACGGTTGGGTTGGGCACTTCATCGAGAGGATCAATAGCGATCTTGGCACAGAAGAATGCTCGTCAATCATTCATAAACCTCAGTATATCTCTCCAGCACAGTATTCCGCAATGTTGAAATCTGCAGATCTTGGCCTAATCACGGCGGATGACAGTGATATCAACACTACAGCTGAGGAATTCCTTGCATCTCAGAAGGACAAACACAGCCCTCTAGTGGTCCCAAATCTCTCGCACGCGGGGAAGCGCTTGAGCGAGAATGGAGGAGCCATTCCTGTTAACATGTCTGAGCCGGAAAGTGTAAGCAACAGCATTTTTCAGGGACTCAACATGAGTGATGACGAGAAGTTGGAGAGACATCAAAAGCTATCGAAGCAGATTAATCACATATCCGTTGCTCGATGGACTAATACGTTCCTTACCGAAGCATGCAAACGATTTGTTCTGGATGCTTCCAGACTGGACATGAAGAAGCTCGGCAACGCCTACACGAAGTCTTCGAAGAGACTTCTAGTATTCGACTACGATGGTACATTGAGCCCTCTCGTTGATGATCCCGAGGCCGCCATTCCGACCAAAAGTGTGATGGATTCTCTCATCAGATTGTCGAGTGATGTCCATACAGCATTCTGGCTCGTCAGCGGACGCAGTAGGGTGTTCCTGGAAAAACATTTCGGACATATCGAGACTATCGGTCTTAGCGCTGAGCACGGTTGCTTCATGAAACGACCTGGCACGAAAGAATGGGTGTCTCTAGCCGAATCAATAGACATGGGATGGCACACCGTGGCCGGAAAAGTCTTTGATCAGCTTGCAAAAGAAAACCCAGGAAGTGAAGTCGAACGAAAAGAAGTTGCCATCGTTTGGCACTACCGGAATGCAGATCATGTCAACGGACTACGAGTCGCTAAACAAAAGCAGATCGAACTGGAAGAGCTGCTGAAGGGCTGGGATGTCGACGTCGGCTTAGGCTCCAACATTCTCGAAGTGAAACCAAAATCACTCAACAAAGGAATCATCATGTCTCGGCTCGTTGACGAAACATTCGATTCAGAAAAAGGATTCGTCTTTTGTGCTGGAGACGACACCACGGACGAAGGTAAGTCAATCTCGGTTCGCATTCGTACACGCATTTGAATTAGTACTGACTGCATACCCATCTACAGATATGTTCCGAGCTCTCCTGCACGCAAAACAAGAGCACGTTTTCTCATGTCTCGTCTCCATCGAGCCCAAGAAGACACTGGCACGATACCGCGTCAACACACCCGCCGACATTGAACGTGCTTTGAGTTTCCTGGTATGAGGTCTGAATTCGCTCATCTTTACTCTTCAACCTCAAGTTCAAATTCGAGTTCAAGGCCAAGTACTCTCAGCGTGTTAGTGTTATGTTACTCACAGTGGTATAATGGTATGAGTGGATCACGACGAGTACTAGATTGTATCATACCATGAGTCCTTAATACAATCATTCAACCAAAATCATGTTCTTCTTCAGCACGTGGACTTCAAATTGACTAGATTTGTAGATCTTATATTGCATGTGTGATTGAATTGATTGAATTGCATCGCATTGAATTGCATCGCATTGAATTGCATTAACCAAGTAAATCAGCGCTCATGCTCACGCTCATTTGACTGGCCTCGCTATGTCACGCCATGCCATCCCAACCTGAATCTACAGTATCGGTTATCAAAAATCCAAGTACTTAGTAACTACCTAGACCATCTAGACCATGGTCCTTCCTGGCTGTCATAACCACAGATCCAATCCACACTTCGATTACATACTAAGTACCAAAGTTGCAATCATCCATCCCCATTCTCAGCCGCCTCAGCAGCTTCCAGCTCCCGCTCCAATTCCGCCGCCATATCCGCTTCGTATTCTTCTTGCGTTTGTTCTCTGACCACATGTATCTTTGGTATAGTAGTAGCATCTTGGCCTGTTGATTCGGCATTCGAGACTGCTCTGAGTGCACTCCCGCCACTGCCTGCCTTTTGTAATTTATTCGCTCTTCCACTAGTGCTGTCTCCGTTCCTCTCGTCTCCGCTGTGATTATTTTCGAGCCCTTCTGTGTTATCGTCATCTCTTCGCCTCTTCTTGCTTCTCAGGCCGGTGGTAGTCTCGTTCCGTATACTTTCTGCGTCACTTTCTGTCTCAGTGTCCATATCGCTGCCCAGAAAATCCTTTAGTTCATCACCAATTGCATCCCATTCGTCTTTGTTGATGTCACTGACTGGACTTCTTGCTTCCTCACTCTCTTCGAGGCCCTCTGGGACAGGGTATGTGTTGTCAGCCCCGTGTGGTTGCAGATCGAGCTTCAGCTTCTTCTTCTTTGGTTGTTTTTGACGATCTTCATCCGTTTCCGTAAGTGCTTCCGCTTCATCTTCACTTGACAACAGAAAGTCTGGTCCAACTCCAACCTTGTTGTCTTCCAGAAGATCTTGCGCGCTGACTTCACTTCTCGGAGCTTTGGGCGGATGGTCAGCATTCTCATGGTCATCATCGAGCATCCTCTGCCCAATACCCGGTAGCAGAAATGGTCTTTCATCAAGCTTCTTCCATCGTTGAATTGATCTCATGAGCCAATCGGTGCCGACAACCTTGATGTTCTTCTTTACTGCCGTCTTGACTTTTTGCGTCCCTACCCTCGCAGCGACCACATGAGTGACATCGCGGGTGACTTTGTCAGTGATTGTGGCGCCGAATGAGCGAGCCCAAATTGAGATGTCAGCAGTTTGGATGTCTACACCGAGGGGTAAAACGCCAGAGAAGGCAATAGTCACACCATCGAGGACACGATCTTTCATTGCAGGCATGATTCGCTTGACATCAGGGACGTAGTTCAGCGTGTCCGGTTCGATAGTGGTGTCGGCCAAAGGGGCCTTGCCCTTGCCACTGAGCTGGGCTACCCGGCCAGTCTTGGGAGAGGCGACCTTGCGTTTCTTGTCGTATTCGGCAAAGAAGCGGTCATGTACTAGGCGAAGTGATTTCTCGAGATGGAAGAGTTCGTCGTCGTCATTTCTGAAGATGCTATGTCTTGCTTTGGCCTTGGGGGAGTTTGAGGAATCGGAATCGGAAGAAGAATCAGAGTCTGTATTCTGCGTTGCCGGCGGTTCAGTTTGTGGTGTGGTGGTGACACCATCCTTCTCGTCAAGCTGTTGTTGAAGCTTGAGAAGCGGCTTCTGCTCTAATTGACTGACTATTGTCTCTTCCTGCACTTTCGTCTGCACCTCTTGCATAGTCGGGTCGTTCATAGCGACGACTTGTTGTAGTGCGGTCGTGTCTGTTGGAGTATCCGTCTCTTCCACGTTTTCACCATTCACTGCGCGCTCTTCATCCTCTGACTTGCCGTTCGTGGTAGACTTTGTCTCTGGTTTCGATGGGGAGGGTATGTCTTGCTTCTTAGGCAGGAAACCAGCATTGATATCGCCAATGCCAACGAAGAAATCAAAAGCAGACACACGAACGAGGTTTGGACTCCATTTCCAGACGTCTCCTCTATCATCAATGATCACGACCATTCTTGTGTCGACAGGAAACAACCTTGTCAGATTTTTGGCGACCATACTGCCACTCTCGTCTCGACTGAGAATACGATCACCGAAGTGTTCTCGGTCTGGATCGACAAGGGTGGCGATCTGCTGCGCATACTGTCGTGTGCCCATGGTGTAGATGTGCAGTTCGTACAGTTCTGCAATGTTCTTTAGAAACTGGCCGAGACCAGGCCGTAATTTGATATAGTAATTGCAACCGTGCATGCCTGGACCATCATCACTCAATTTGAATGATCTGACATCTTTGAGCGCTTCATAGTTAGGGTTGTCAGGGTCTTTCTGCCACTCTCCGATCGTAGGGTCCACAGCAGCATGGATGATGGTCTGGTCAAGATCAACCACCAGAGAGAGCTTCCGTGCTTGAAGTAATCGTCTCTTCGAACTTTCATCAACTTCACTGGCCTCCTCTTGACTTATCAGTAGCTTATCGGTATCATGGGCAGCTTGGATATTAGCTCGTTCAGTGCCTGCGCCCGCTGGTACTTCGATTCTATAATCTGTGTCAGTAGCGTCCAGAAAGTCTTGCTTGTGCTTCACGTACCCAGTCATGTCCTTGCCACACTCCGTACACAAGCCGTTGAACTGTACCGAATGCTTGCATGGCTCAGTAATGTCAATGATCTCTCTCGGCTGTCGTATCACATCATCCGTCCACACGAGCCACTTCTCGATCTTCCCTTCTACAGGACTCTCGAAGTCGGCCGCAATAATCTTGTCGACTTCAGTCTCTTCATCGGTATATCGATCTCCGTGCTTGACTTTGGTAACGTAGGTATATCGGAACAGCGCATCCCGCACTTCAACATCTTCACCAGGTCGTTTTGTGATCTTCCTTATCGTGATTGGATAGTGGAGGTCCCGGGGAAGTTCGAGCAGCATATTGGATTGGTTGGCGGTGGCATGGGCGCAGTTGGCGCAATGCAAACAGGACACCGGAGTAACCAAGTACTGTAGACCAGTGACCGCGACCAGGGTGTGGTCTTAATTTACGTGCAAACTGAAGGTCGAGAGGGAGGCCGACGCGTAAGAAGTATATGGCATTCAACAAGCCTTCGGTTGGTATACAAGTGACCAAAAGTCAGGTACTGGAGTTTTGATAATCAATATATGGGAGTGTCGCGTGGTATGTGCATACCTACGTGCTTTTTTGGAGAATCTGGAAAGTATGGCCCGCACGCGCTCGGCGTCGCGATGGAGGATGCTCCTTCCTTTAAGTACAGCCGGACATAAGTGGGGCATCATCGTCACTGCTATTTGCTAGCGCAGCCAGCTCCGAGCTCCCCTAGCACGTGCCGACCCTAATTACACCACCTCCACTATGACACGCTGGAAGATGCAACCGGACGGCATGGAGGATGAAATACAGTCACAGTACACCTATTAGTTCGCCGGCCACGATAATCTTGGATCCGAAACATACAGTACATCAACTACGGCACCAATCTCGCTCCTGTCAGTCTCACATCATCAAGTCAGCAACTTTTGCCCCTTGCCTCCATCCATCTTGGCCAACTCCGGCGATGAGTAGGCGCAATACCTATCTTTGATTGCAACCACCTGATACGTGCCCTCGTCGCTCGCCCGGATCGTCTTTACGAAATCATTGCTCGAGTCGTGTCTCGTTTCCAATACCCTAGCTGGCTTTCCCTTCAGGCCTTTTGCGTTTTCCGATCTCGTGTATGTAAATTCGAAT
>Ga0068618_1000460_pt1 | contig 11290 bp, 10 predicted proteins | sample InSIn2SAF170_2_FD_77423 | JGI IMG/M metagenome (GOLD analysis project Ga0068618, IMG submission 77423) | Clean room microbial communities from NASA Spacecraft Assembly Facility at Jet Propulsion Laboratory, Pasadena, California, USA -... ...
AAACTTGACCTTTTCATCTTTTAAGAGTCGAGAAAAGGACGAAAAGGTGACTCTAGTCTCCTTCGAATGTTTAATGAGCACGAAGTGACAAGACGCTCACTGGCACCTTTTCATTTAAGGAGTCCGAAAAGGATCAAAAGTGACTACTCTAGAGACTCTAGGCAAAGGGTTTACGAAGCAATCCGTAAAACTGCTTATACACCTTGGCAATCGTATGAGAACCAAGGACTTTCCGTCCTGCAGTCAATCTTCCCAAATTCTGTGTTCGGTGTGTTACGGCTCACAAGGCAGCAGACTCGGCTTCCTATGGATCAAGGATAAAAGCCTAGTGGGGTCTCCCCATATATGTGACGGTACGTGGGAGCGCAGTCCATGTTGGCAACTATCGATTCAACGTGGAGGAATCACCCAACCACTCCTCGACAATTACCAGGTTTAAAGATGCCGGAACACGTCTCTAGCCTAGACCTCTAAAAATATTTGCATTAAGTTCCAATGCGTTTTTAGGTTAATTCGGTTTATTTTACGGTTGATCTTGAGTTAAGTTTCGGTTTCAGGTCCTGCCATATGATCTCTCAGAATTTCCTATATGCAACTACATGCCAAAGAACATCATTTCATTCGATGAATTCTAACTATGGGAAGGTTAAGAGTTTTCAACCAAACAAAACGAAATACAATCAAACAACCTAATGCAACTAATGACAAGGAAACGAAACTTTTTCTTTTGAGAACGTAAATGAACGCAAAGCTCTTTTTTCCTTTCAATTAATGAATGCAAAAGATACTAGTTTGATTTCTTTTTCAATGGCACTATGCACTTTAAAACGAATTCCGAGAAGGAATAATACCAATCAAAGAGGAACGAAGTCACTCAACGAGTAGCACAACCAAGTTTCCAATACACCAACAGTTCTCCAAATCAAAGGAAAACAAAGGCTTGCACAAGCTATGTGATCTAAGCCCAACAAGGTGGAAATGCAATCAAGCAAAAAGGAAGGTTTTCGCAAAAGCAAAGGCAAGCAGCAAACGAATCTTTGCAAACAGGCAACGAAACAAAACCAAATCAATGAAACTGGGATGATCACACTAGGTTACAAGATACAAAACAAGATTCGCTCAACAAGGCTTCCCAAGCAAATGCTTCAGTGTTCAAACAATGAAAATCAAGTCACAAGCCAGGTGAAGAGAGCAAGGAAAAGTCAAACCAATAGGCTTAGGAGGATGAAACTGTAAAAATTCAATTTTACAGGTGTCAGTGCGGGGGGTCCCGCAGCAACAATGCGCTGAAAAGGAACCACTTGTAGCAACAAAGCACTGTCAGCGCGGAAGGACACGGCTTAACCGCGCTGGTCCGATTTCGGAACTGTCGCGACTGTTAATTCAACAAACACGATGACCGCGATGTCAAGGAAACAGGTAAGCGATGTCAGCGCGACTGTTTTCTTATAAAACGCGCTGAGGCTAAAAAACAAGCAAAGCAGGCTAAAAACTCCCAAACCAAAAGCAATAACTCTTCAAACATTCCAGGCACTTCCCAGACTGAACCAGGAAACCCAAAAGCAGAGGACTAATCCCTAGTCTTGCAAAGAGAGCCACAAACAAACTTAAAGCAAGGATGAATGAAAAAGGGACAAAGGCCAGCTCCCCAGTGGAGTCGCCAAATTGTTGGATAGGTTGATCCCCTCTGCGGACAGAGGCGATCCCACTAGCCCAACAGGGGTCTAGCAACAATCAGTCAATGCTACTATGCAGGTTCCTAATTGCAAATAACAAGAGTAGGTAAAGAAAGACCTACTTGGAATCCAACGCTAGTGTCGAAGAAGAGAAGCTTCCTCGTTCCTTTGTCTCGGCCGGTCACAATCCTTCGCGATCCTCACGAATAGACACCTGCACACACAAAAAACAATGCACACACAAGCGTGAAATCTGATATAGGCAACTATATGTCAATCAGAAAGGACATAACTTACATTAAACATCATATGAACAATGAAAGTGGAACCATGACAACAGTCATCTATTATTAATGATAAATAGAGAAGAGTACAACCAAGTTCTGACGTCGTGATCCTTCTCAAGAAGGTCTAGCCAGCAAGTCTCTTCAAGCATTCACCTTTAGAGGTAGATCTCCCAAGACAAACTCTCTCACACAAGCAACACTTCACAACCTTCCTTGATCTTTCTATCACTCCCACACTTATCACACCAATCTAGCTATCAAACACACTAGCAGCAGCACTATCAATTCCACACTCAAAAAAAAACTCCAAAACTAAAAACTAGCTGCTCATGGCAATGGTGGAGGCATAAATAGGTGAAGGCCTCCATGAATGGTGGGAGATACAGCTTATCAGCAAGGAAGTTGGCCCAAAAGGCGAAGCAGGTATGCCATAGAAAGTAGGGCGACATTCACAAGGCCAACAACCAGGTCTGGAGTCATCTGGAAGGCCGGTTGTTAGAAAAAATGCACCCAAACAGGATCAGCGCGGGTGTATAACTGGACTGACGCGCTAGCATCGCATATCAATAACGATGAAAGTCACGTCAGCGCGATCCAAAACAAATAGGCATTGCGCTGGGTTTTGAAATTCGACCAGCGCGGAAATAACGTGTCCTTCTGCGCTGGCAGCGCAAAAGTTATGTTATGAAGCACCAGTCAGCGCGGATATTTGAACAACAGTCACGATGATGATAAAAACCATGGAAAAGTGGGTTATTTGGCCCATTCAGAGAGCATGGGTATGATTAATTTGGACCCATGACACAGTAGGGAGACTGACAGGGTGACAGTGACAAATTGCTGTGTAACAGTCGTAGAATGATAAAAACATATGTTCCTGATCAGTTGTTAGCTAAATGGTTTATTAAGTCATTATTACCTTCTATTACAGAAGATGTGGCAAAGGGAGGAGTCATCACTGAAGAGCAAGTCATTGCTCGTGCGCAATATCTAGACTTGATTTATACTCAGTCTGGCACGCTCTACGATAAAATCCCTGATGCTCCTAGACTGGAATTCTCCGTTCTTTCCCCTCCTAAATCAAACAAAGACTCTCATGCTGGTGATGGTGTGACAGGTATGACTAGCATGAAAACCGTAAAGGCTACATCAAAGAAGGCTCGTACAATTTCAAGTCAAAATGCAAATGAGGAACTTCTCACCTCAGAGGTAAATGCCGTATCGACTGACAAAGGAAAAAAACCGAAGCAACCAGGAGGCAAGAAGAAAAAGAAATGGAAGAAGAAGAAACAGGAGGAGTCGTCTCCTGAAAAATCTTCTGCAAAACCTTCTGGAGATAGGAAACCAAGTCATCCATGCTTTATATGTGATGAGGATCATTGGACGAAAGATTGTCCACATAAAGCTGAGATTAGAAAATTCTTGAAGAGTTCAAAAACCTCGGCGGTATTAACTGATCCGTTTCCAAATCCAGGAACAAATCTGGTTGCTAGTGACAATGCTTCCCCGTCCCAAGTGCTAATGTTGTCTGTTTCGAAGCATCAAAATGATGCTTTGATATCGACATGGAATCAAGATTACAAGAATCCACAGTTGTCGAACAACAAGGCTAATGATCAACCTAGTAGTTCGACAACAACTTTGATCGAAGTTGTGCCACCCATCATTCCTGAACTAACGATAAACCCACCAAAGGGAGTAGTACACAAATCGACATTTAATCCTCATGCCAGAGTAGCACAACATTATAATATAGTGGAGGATCTGGCCCAATCGCCATCTGCTATGTCGACACTTGAGGTACTTCAAAATTGCCCCTCTCAAAAGCAGGCTTTATTATCAGCAATAGGTGGGATTGACCCAGTGGATTCAAATCTTGTGGCCTTTAATCACAAAGGATATGACCCTCAGTTACCAGATCAACTAGCTTTCCTTATTCAAGTGAAAGGCCTCAACAAAATTGTTCATCAAACAATTATTGATGAGGGGGCATCTACATGTATTATGTCGATGAGTTGTTGGAAAACTCTAGGATCTCCACCCTTGCCACGATCGTCAATGACATTAAAAGCATTTGATGGACGAACATACACCCCATATGAAATTTTAAGTAACTTGCAAGTCGAACTGGGGGGCAAAACAATAGAAATTGATGTGGAAGTTATCGACGGAAACCTCAATTACAACATCCTACTGGGAAGGCCCTGGATATATTCTATGGCTGCCATTGTGTCGACGTACTTTAGGAAGATTGCATTTTCCTTCCAAGGAGGAATCAAAATCTTTGACCAACAAACATTTCTCCCCAACAGTTCATAAGCTACGGGAAGCATTCTGATGATCCACAGAAGCCCTTATTCGCTTCAAAATATCAGAGTAGGCCTAGTAAAAGACCCTACATTGATGGGGACCTTTTCCCTACTGCCTCCAAACAATCTGGTAGAAGTGGCCATGGTGGGAACTTGCAATATGGTATCTTCTATTAAAAAGATGTTCGAAAATGATATTAACATGGATCATCAATAGGTATTGCCTCCAAGCCCAATAGAAATATTGTAGCAATCAATGTTTTCAGCATGGTAGGCAAACCCAAATCAACACTCATCAAGTGTTTGGATAGATAGGTCTAATGAAATGGCACCCCCTTAGATCCTTGGTTGCAAGTACATTCTACAGATGAAGGAATTGTTCAGTCAATGATGATTGACGGGGCACCATGGGAAGATTACCACCATCGTTCCCACCTTCCGGATTGTAAGGAAGATAGTTCCAATGGCCTTGATCATCCGTCAGTTTTTGAATTTCTATCAAATACTATAAATATGGTGGATTCCGAGCGAAACCTGTCCAATATTGAAGAGACTATCGCCATCAATATCTCCACCAAAACAGATGTTATAGAGAATATTCATGTCAGCAAATCTTGTTCTTCTTCAGAATTGGAAATATATTACACTCTCTTTCACGAGTTCAGAGATGTCTTTGCTTGGTCATATGATGAAATGCTAGGCATTGACTCGAGCATAGTTGAACATGAAATTGAGATGTATCCAGATGTCAAACTGGTACGACAATGGCTACGGCAGGTGCACCCCAAGAAAGCTGCTGCCATCAAGGCAGAAGTTGAAAAACTTCTCCATGCTGGTTTTATTTACCTGGCTCCTCTAACCGATTTGGTATCAAATATTGTTCCTATAATGAAGAAACAAGGAACGATTAGAGTGTGTGTCGATTATAGGGATGTAAATCAAGCTTTTCCAAAAGACAACTACCCTACACCCTTCATTGACTAGATAATTAATGAATGCGCTGCATGTGAAATCTTCTCATTTATGGATGGATTTTCCGGGTATAATCAAATAAATATCTGCCCACAGGACTAGTCAAAGACTACATTCATTTGTTTGTGGGGCACATTCGCATACCGCAAGCTACCCTTTGGTTTAAAGAACGTAGGGGCAACATTTCAGAGGGCAATGAATTATGCCTTCCATGACAACAAGAACATCATTCAACCGTATCTTGATGATATTCCGGCTCATTTGTGAAAGCGGACCGATCATCCGCAGCATTTGAGAGCGATATTTCTACATTGTTGACACCACAAGATATGACTTAATCCACACAAATGTGTGTTTTATGTTAGTTACGGTCATTTACCTGGCTTTGTGGTCTCGAAGGATGGAATTCGTCTTAACCCATGCAAGGTTCAGGCAATCATTAATTTGCCTCCACCTTCAAATTTGCTTTAGACTCAGAAACTCCAAGGGAAAGCATACTTTCAAAGGAGGTTCATTCCAAATTACACCCAACTTGCTAAAGGTTATACTTGCCTATTGAAAAAATAAGTACCCTTCATCTGGGATCAGGACGCGCAAGCTTCCTTTGATGCTTTAAAGGAATCCCTAATAAAAGCATCATTAATGTATGCTCCTGATTATCAAAAATACTTTAACCTGTATCTAGCTGCAACAGATATGACCATAGCAATGGTTTTAGTTCAAGAAGACAATGGAAATGAACATCCTATCTATTATTTAAGCCAAAATTTAAATGATACAGAAAGCAAGTACTCCTACATTGAAAAGCTAGCTCTCGCAGCTGTTCAAGCAATACAGAGATTTTGACACTACGTCTTATTTCAAAAAACTACCATTTTGTCAGATTGCAACCCCATGACTTATATATTGCCGCGACAATTGATGGGGGGAAAATATTCAAAATGGATAGAAATTTTACAAGATTTTGATCTGGAATTCATAAAATCCAAATCGAAGAAAGCCCTGGTTTTCGTAGAGTTACTATGCGATCTCCCATCATCGTCCAACGATGCCACATCCGAAGAAGCAATCGTGGATGAATCTTTGTTTCTGATATCTTCAAGCAATCTGTGGTATGGAGATATAATAATCTATCTCCAAACCCAAATATATAGGTCTAATACCTCCCACTCAGAACAACGACGTATTCGATACCAAGCAAAATACTACACGATCGTCGGTGATACGCTTTACCGTCATGGTATCGATACAGTTCTGTGGAGGTGCCTCACCCATGAGGAGGCCGAGAAAGTCCTGAACGATTGTCATTCAAGCGTGTGTGGGGGGCATCAATCTGGTTACACTACGGCTCAAAATATTTTATGAGCAAGATACTTCTAGCCAGCCATGTTCAGAGATTGCATAACCATAGTCAGAAGTTGCCATGCTTGTCAAATCTTCAATCGCAAAACTAAAATACCACCCACACCTCTGCAACCAGTAGTTGCTATTAGGCCATTTGCCAAATGGGGAATAGATTTCATGACATGTAACCCCACCTCAGCTAGGGGGCATGGGTATATCATAGTCACAGTAGACTATTTTACCAAATGGGCCGAAGTGATGCCTACATTAAACAACAACAGCGGAACGACTGCTCTTTTCTTTTTCAATCATGTAGTCTCTAGATTCGGTGTTCCATAAGCTATAGTCACAGATCATGGATCACATTTCTGCAATCACATGATGATTGAGTTGGCTGCCAAATTAGGACTGTCCCACAACAGCTTTACTCTATATTATCTGCAAGCTAATGAGCAAGTTGAGGCAATCAACAAGGTCCTGAAGTGCATGCTGCAAAGGATGATTAGAGTCCATAAACGGAGTTGGCACCTGATCCTGTACTTGGCCTTGTGGGCATACCGGACATTAGTGAGGAACATGACTGGGTTTACACCCTTTCAGCTGATGTATGGCCTGGAAGAAATCTTACCAGTTCAGTGCGAAATCTCGTCCCTCAAGCTCGTAGTGGACCTTCTCCTGGGAACTTCAGAAGAGGAGGCTCGTTTCTTGGAATTAATCCAATTGGATGAAACCCATTGTGATTCCGCCTTGGCTAACAAACACATAAGAAACAAGTCAAGGCGCAGTTCAACAAAAATGTTAAACCCTGTGTCTTCTCAGAAGGTGACCTGGTCTTACTTTACGACCAGTAGTCCGATAAGTTGGGAGCAGGTAAGTTCAAGTCTTTATGGATGGGCCCCTATATTGTTAAGTGTGTATTAGCAAAAGGAGCCTATGAGTTAGTGGATTATGATGGGATTCCACTGGTGCAACCCCGCAACAGGTTGTACCTTAAGCATTACTATGCTTGACTTAGTATAGTAACCCTTGTGCTTTTGTTACATTTTTGTTTTTGCTAAGGGTAATTGTTTTGGTTAGGTGATCCACTTTTTGCATTCGTTGCAGATGTTGAACCTATTGGAATCATTTGTTGGATATGCCGATGGAGCGAGTCATAGTTCACGGAACCTATCTTCGGCGGCCTTGTCCATCTTTGATCCAAGTGGCGAGTTAGTGAGTTTCAAAGGCGTATGTATTGGTCGGTCAACGAACAACATCACTGAATACAGTGCATTAATAGAACTCCTCTCTGATTCCATCACGCATGGCATACACCAACTTGTTTTTAGGCTAGACTCATAACTCATCATTCCACAGCTCACTGGTATCTACTCCGTACGAAATCCAACTATCTATCGGATGTTCCTAAGGGTCAAGATTTTGGAAAGACTGTTTGATTCTATTCAATATCAACATATTTCTAGAAATTTAAACACAATAACAGACTCATTGGCAAATTATGTGTTATATAGACATTTGCGACACTTATAAAAAGAAGCATTTAATCAATATTTGCATCAATATCATGTAACTTAACCAAAATAAAGCTCCAAAAATAATATATATATATATATATATATATATTTGTTTATGGTTTATACATAATGTTCTATGACCAAGGAAAAATCAGTCAAATGACCCAAAACTCAAAATGCTAGGGGGCACCCTAATCTAATGATGCTGGTGATAACAAGTCACCACCTGTGCAATCATGCGTAAAAGCCTAGTCCATCGATGTGGCACACCACTAGTATGTCACTGCAGCTTGAAAGGCAACTCGTCGGTCCTCACATCCAGGATACCAAGAGTGAGACCCTTGACCCTGTAATTCTGCAAGAGTCTCGGCCACATCTAGGTCGTGAAGGATAGCCCTCCCCACAACCTCTCCTGTTGGAATGGTAGTTGGTGCTCTCAGGCGTACTGTTGGTCGCACTGGTCCGATATGTGCATGAGAACATGAGTTTCGATTAGCCTTGATAAAAAAAAGCATAAGAACATTATAAAAAACAATGAACAAAGATATGGTCAAAAATTTTACCTATAACACCCCACTACTCACCATATGGCAGTACCAAATCTGGGTAACCCCAGAAATCCATACCAGCATATGGACACTCAGCATAAACCATCTCCTAACAGTTGAACTACTCGAAGAAGGTATCAAGGAAAGAAACCAAGGACTGACTAGCATGTCGGGCCATAAGTTCAACCCATCTCTACATCCGTGGCTCAGTCGGTGGAGGCAAACCGAGTGAAATATACTGTGGCTGCATCAGTGGGATCTTCTCCAAGGCAAAAGTGGTCATAATAGAACCATAGCCAAAATTCTTAGATCTTTCGTTTTTCACTTGGCTAGTTGTTCTTTCATCATAGGGAGTACTGCATCACACTAGTTGAACACCTTTGGTTCAAGGCATTCTAAGGCGTACTGCATGTAGGACCTGTTATCCAAGTGGAGAGCCGCACTACTAGCTAGTCTAGCAAAAGTGAACAGAATGGTCCTCAGGGACCGGTCAGTGATATCTCGAATGTTGATCTTGCCATCTCTACTTAGCTGAGATCCTTCTCTATAGTATTGGTGAATGTAATCCCTCACGGATTTGCCCCCACCGGTGAAACTTGATAATGAGAGAGGGGCACCATGCCTCGATAAATCGGTCAGAAAATAGATGTCCTCGATAGTCAAGGGGACGGATTTGCCTCTGATCTGGAACACCTAGTGAGTAGGATCCCATGCATCAAGAAAATATTTCAACAAGTTGATTTGTTGCCTCATGCTAGAGATGCAGAAAAAATTGAGCAAACCACAGTTTCGCAGTGCAGTTACTGTACCTGGATCATGCAAGGCAACCATGTCTTCTTCTTCATTCTCATGTTCTCACCATGTAACAACCATTTTTCTCCAATGAATCTCTGAAAAACAAACAAGAGAAGAGTCAGGGTCCTGATTTAGCAAAAAAAGGCAAAAATTCCATGAGAAAACAGTGCAAAAGTTTCCCTCCTTGTGCCCATCGCACCCCAGCAGTGTACTGGGTGAGATGCATATTAATGGCCAGTCCAGTATGCATCACACCTTTTGATATAGAAAGGGTGCGATGGGGCCAGGGTGAATTTATTCAAACCCCAGGGGCTCAAAAAGGTATGGAAACATGCTCAGAATTCAAAAAGGAAGGAATGCAACTTAAGAGCTCAGGTTTGGCTCCTACCTGGTCCAGACAGCACCGAGAATCGTCCATAGGATCTCCCAGAATTAGCTAGTGAAAATCAGGGGGGAAAACACCTCCAAAGCTCCAACAAACCCAAGTTCAAATGAAATGGTAAAATGATGGGTAAAAACCACTTTTAAATTACTTTTCACATAATTCGAGTAAGGTATTAGTATTTTAACTCATTTTTCAAGCATGTATTTTCATTTCTAATCGATTTGATGAAGAAATTGAACAAGTAGTATGACCATTGAAAGAACAAAGTGTTAATGGTGAAATCGGATAATCAATGACCATTATCATGAGTAGTTTTTATGCCAAGTTCAAGCTCGTTAAAAATTAAACCTAAGCAATGAGCAAATGTTCCCCCCAGAGTTTAAGCTCATTAAAAAATGAACCCATCTCTGGTAAATAACCATTGTGAATGCATTATCATCAGCTTTTGAACCTTGGTCGTATTCTCATCATTACCTTCACTCTGTTTTAGCCGATCATATGCGTCCATTTGATTGTTTACCCTTTTGAGGAACAACTGCAATGAGTGATTCTGTTAGCCATCCTTGTGACACTGCCATGATTGGAAATTCAAAACCTTACCTAGAATCAACTGCTACCTGAAATTATCACTCGTTCCTCAAAAAACGAGTCTCCTTTAAGCTCTTTTCGTTTGACTCGTAAAATATGAAAAGATTGCCAAGCAATTGGCCTCTCCAGCTCGTTAAAGCTATCAGAAGTGTTATCCCTCCTCTATATTTTAATCTTTTTGGACCTGAGGGATTATTACACAAAAATATCGAGTGCTTTTTTTGTTCGGCTCATTAAAACTATCGAAAATTCACCCCTTTTGTATTATTTTATACTTTTTTGGGCTTAAGGGATTATATGACGAAAAAGGATTGTTGGAGTTTCCTTTCTGTCCCTTTTCAGACTCTCTAAAATTGAAAAAGGACCAAGTTATCATTGTTGTTAAACTTGTTAAAATCAATAGCAACAAACTTGTCCATATAGACAAGAATGAGTTTCACTATCACTAGGCTTGTTAAAATATAGCGATGGGTTTGCCCGAAGGGAAAATTATAGAACAAGCATATGTTATCCTCCTCAAGCTTGATAAAAATAAAGAGGTACTAGTCAGCGATGACTGGGGAAAAATTGGGAAGAAAACTTGAAGAAACTTTATTGGTAGCAAGTTGCTCTTGAACATGACACTTTCACTCCATGTTTGAGTCGGGTTAGGTTATTCCGTTCGCCGATCATATTACCATTTGTCCATCGCACCATCCATATTTGGGGTTAATGCTACCAATCCATTTTAGTGTCACCGATATGTTCAAGAGAAGTCACTCAAAGAATTCACCTGTGTCTCATCCACTGCAATACATTCACGCTCCATTCTTTGATAACTGCCACCCTGAACCTTGTATCATCAGATCATTTTCACCTCCACAAAATCATTT
>Ga0068618_1000465_pt1 | contig 11268 bp, 13 predicted proteins | sample InSIn2SAF170_2_FD_77423 | JGI IMG/M metagenome (GOLD analysis project Ga0068618, IMG submission 77423) | Clean room microbial communities from NASA Spacecraft Assembly Facility at Jet Propulsion Laboratory, Pasadena, California, USA -... ...
AAGCTACTAGGAGAGCTAACTTGGAGCGAAAATTCTTACGTTCTTGCTACTACAAACGAATTTCGGCTATGATGATTAGAAGAGATAACCTGCTGGCTTACTCAATACGAATCGTCATGATTACTGTCGTTCGTATCTTCAACCAATCTCCTCGATGCAGACCTCTTGATGGTCTTCATCCTAATGTTTTACATATTAGGCTTCTTAGCCTGACTTTCCTATCTTGGATTCATAGTCGCGGTATAGCCGCCTTATATTACATTACAACAATACACATTTCGAGAGTAACAGACTCTTTTACATCTGTAAGGACGACTTTCGCTAATGGATCGTATGGTAGCTACAAAGTACAACAGTGACCTACATGACAGATATAGTGGCGCGATAAAACATATGAGCCATACAATAAGTGGCACCATATGCTCTACAGTGTTCAATTCGTCCTAGGGAATCGTGATCAGTTGTGCTTATCAAGTATATGAGGTACTTAAGTGAAAGTCAAAGAGTCGGAGGCTTCGAGATCCTACTGGTACTGTACAGACCAACAGAACCGTGCGCAGATTTCACCTTGATCCTACACACTAGCATATTACTCTACCAACGCTATACGTATTGTTTGAGAATGGATCTCGAACCTGTCACTAAAGCGATTCGACTATCGACGCTCTACTTCGTCATGGTATTCCTTGCTGGAGCCTTGCTTGGAACTATACGTGAGATGCTATTGCAACCTGCCTTAGGAGTTCGATACGCTGAGCTTCTCGAAATGCCTATCATGTTACTGTGGATATGGCAAGCCGCCCACTACATCATCTGGCAAATGGGCGATGTTCGAAACCAGAACAGCCAGACCAGCACATCGTTGACGCCGATCTTGACTGGTACATTCGGCTTTGTCCTCCTTCTGATTGCTGAACTTTTGGGCACGTCTATACGACGACACAGTTTGTCACAGGCATTCGAGGTCTACTTTACAGGGCGAGATACGGTAGCCGGCCCAGTTCATGCACTCGCGCTGCTGGCATATGCTGCAATGCCTTGGTATGTCTGGAGTGTGCAAGATGAAGTCGATGATCCATTGATGTGGGACATTGATGTAGATAGACAAGATGATTATTGTAATCGATGATGTGAAGGTTAAAAATGGCGACCAACAGAAGGTCTAGCTTTGCTAGATAAAATCAGTAAGGAATCTCCTCATCACGTATGAAGTGCATTTCATCTAATAGTCAACTAACACAGAAAGACACGAGAAAGTGAATACCAATTGATGAGATATGTTATGTAATAAGTTTTTCAACCCTAGTACATTCGAAGACAAGATATTTGTGGTTCAGACATCTGTTGACATCGATGCTGAGGAGACATAATTGCTGTCAAGCACAGGCGGGCCCACCTCTATGTGTTCTTGTCTGCCCTTCTTGATTGTTCTTGTGTATGCAGACCAGCTGCAATATCTCTGAGTATCGATCGTGAACCCCAATAGGCACAGCTCCCGTCGCAACTGCTGTCAGGAAGTTGACATGAGTATTCTGGGACATCAGGCTTGGAACCAGTGACTTCTTCATGCCTACTGCAGATCTTACCATACCGTCGATAAATGGGGGCTTCAGATCACCTTACTTCGTCTGGGCCGCCTGATTTGTTATCTTCTCTCGCTGGTGATGCATTTCCTCCACATGCGCTTGCATATATTCCAGATCCTTTTTATGTTCGACAAGCTTGGCCTGTAGTTTTTTAAGAGTTTTAGAACGTCAGTATGTATTTCATTCGAAGAGCATTTTTTACCTATGTTTCACGTTCTTTCTGATAGAAGTACAGCTCTTCGATCGTGTGTTCCCGACGTTGGAAAACGTCACTTGAACCAATATAGCAGTCAGCTTTGCACTCTATTAATATGGCATTGGGTACCAAAGTGCTAGAAACAACTCGGTGTAGTGCTTGTTGCAGGCTTTGCAACGTACCTTGCCCTATCCCCGCCAGGTCTAGTGGCTCCCAGATCACCTTCCGCGAAGTTGGACGATACGCGGGTGAACCCCCGGCACGACATCTTGACTAGGTAGAATGGAAACTTGTGTCGCACCGATGTGACAAGCTGGCCTTGGTACATTTCGAGAGTGGTTGAGCTGGACTTCCTGTTGTTCGAAGACGTTGAACTCAGCAACTGGGCCTGAAGACACGATGGTTCGAGATGACAGCACTTTGGCGACTTTATATTGCTTCGTCATAGCTACCCGATCCTATGATTTAGAAACAAATAAAGAGTAAGCGTGTGCTCCTAGATCATACGACACAGAGTTGCAATCACCTGATACTCTGAGTAATATCCATATTCAACAGGGCGAACATCGCGTGTATTTGCAGTGGAGACATGATTCAGGCATTCAACATCACCGTCAACCGTTGGTTTTTCAGTCGTACTTGGTACGAACATGGAGTGATTTATGTAGAAGCCTTCTTTTGGTAATAGCTTAATCAACTGTGCGGGGATAGCCTCATGGTCGTCGTTCTTAACGTGGCCGAAACGGCTAATAGTCAACAGTGGGTAGCAAACACTTTTAAGGTGCTCTCTTGCTCAGCCGTAAATGGATCTATATTCGTTGCAATAACGAAGCATGCAGCCATCTGATGGTAATCAGCACACTAGCCTTGTGGCGAGGATGAATTGCCTATCGGCATACCATGTTTGTCACCTTCCTGTCGAGATTTTTGTCATGCCACAAGCCGTCTCCCAAGCATGTCACTTTTCTCAACGTTGATACCCACGCCAACTTCCATTTGGGTAGCCCAGCTTCAACGTGTCCCTGCTGTTGCAAGCTTGCTGTAGTAGGATCGTACTCTGTTCTTCCACTTCCAATACCTAATACCATGTCGGTCAGGGTCGAATGGAATACAAAGAACTAACAGCGTGACTGGATATAACAGCACGGTCGCGGCCCAGAAAATCCAGTGTCCGGGCTTTCCTGGACCGAAAGGATCCTGAAGACTTAGCACAGAACAAACAACGATGGTTGGCAGGAACATGATGCACATCATCGAAATTTTTCTGCTCATGTAACGATCTCGGACGGACTTCCGGGTAGCAATACTGAATATTGCGGATTCACAAGCCTTTTGGAGTCTCGACATCTCTTCCATAATGAGTTCGATGTTTTTCTCCAGGCCATAGTCATATTTTTCAACACCTTCAACAGTCTCAGTGTCTAAACCTGTTGTTGAATCGAACAAGCATATCGAACGCTCATAGATGGGATCGACGAATGCCACTGAATGGATGAACTCTTTGGTACGTGTCAGATGCCGAATCTGGTCTGCAATGTGGTGCTTCAAGTGCAGGGCATTATCCAAACATTTCTCAAGCGACTTAGTTGGTTCCTCTGACCACGGCCACCCGGTAACCTCAATATTATCCAAATCCCGTATCGTTACGTCTTCGATAGCTTGGAGGGCTTCTAAATTAAGCATAGACTCGCTAGCTGCGATGAGAAGTGCATGTCTGGACATGTCGAAGAGAAATCGTCGAGTTCGAACGCGAGGATGTGTATGGATTCCATGGTGTGGCTGTGCCTCGCACGATAAATTAATAGGGTTTGTTCTGAGATCCTGAGGTGCCATTGGTTGCAACGACATCTTTGACATCGATGTGATTCGAGGCTTGTCCACCCAGTGAGAGATAAAGTCGATTGCTGGATGCAGCTTAACATGCCGACGGTAAGACAACTCCTCGATTTGAGACCTGTCAGTGAAATCATAGCTTGAGAACTTCAGTGGTGAAAACACATCCACTCGGCCACCCTGGAAGCTCGATACAGCGAATGTTTTTGTTGCCCACCTCTCACCATTCTTCCTGTCATTGGTCATACTTCGAATGCCAGTAGCACTGGCCGCACATTTGAATTTGGCTTTTCTAACTATGGCCGGCCATACATCAAGACTCGGCATCCATACTGCTCCACATGTACGACTCCCACAGGTAGGACTGAGATAATCGGCCCTGAGCCCCCTGTGCCGTTCATCGGGATCGACAATCGATGGATCTGCCAAGACGACAACTAGTCGACGTTAGTAAAATAACGGTAGATGACGGGGATAGAAAGGATCATCGCTCGTCCTTTTCGTTGTACCTTTCCAGCCCTCATGTCCCTCTCTTCGAGTTTGCGAGCTCACGTAAACCGAGAATTTGCGATGCACAAATGCAACACGGTTGGGTGTTCCTGACGACTGAAAAATGTCCACTCTTCGTCCTAAGTTGGAAAAGCATCTCCATTGGTCATCAGTATACTGATGGAGATTGAGCGCGGTGAAGTAGTCAATTGTATAGAATGGCGCTTCTTGTGTAACTGAAGGCAATTGAAGGCAACTGGCTATGTTGGTCTCTGATTCCAAGAACGAATCCCTGATATGATTCGCAAAAAAGGTTGGGTCGAGGTCTAAGCATGAACCTAACACCTCAACCACGTCTCGATCAAGGTCTTCGACCACAAATATACGTGCAATAGTCGTCGGCTCCAGCCTTTCGTTGACCTTTCGATGGAGGTGGTTGATCTCAATCTTCTCAAACTCAGAAGCCCCGCTCGTATACAGATCAAGCCAACCAACGGTCACAGGCCGCCAGTCCTCAATACCGACATCTAAATCGTTAAGAAATTTATCGAGGCATCTCAAATTAGGGTGCGCTCCTCCTGCCATTGCCTTCACATACTCAGCATAGCGCCGCAGATGATAGTATCGCCGCCGTGACGACATTTTCACACCGACATGGAAAAGTACAGAAAGTACAAATTGTAAATACTGTCAGCCAGTAGCATTTGACCACTCTCAGATATATTTATATAAATCTTTGATTATCTGTTTCGAGCTACCTTGATGCGTCTTGACTCTACATTCTTGCCATGGCCAGACCTACGTGCTGAAAGTATCGAACATTCTCTGGTATTGAAATGTGTTCAAAAGCTGTAAAATACAGATTGTATACCTAGGTATTGATAGACCTAAACATCACGCCATCTTTGTCACGTGAGGTCTAAGATGTTGGTCATCTCAACTTCAGCGAGGCTCTACTAACCTTGACTAATATCAGCATCATACGCCATGAGACAGCTGATTGCGTGTTTGTATCACCGATTTTTACTCTTCTTATCATCAATGGCGCCAGACAACTTAGCGAAGTGGTTGTCAATATATGCGTACCTTAAAACAGGAGCACTAACACCATCGCATCCAAGTTACGCAAAATCTGATCGTGTAAAGATCGACGTCGAGACTAAGATTCAAACTGGATTCTTCCCATCGATGCTCGTACAGTGCGTAACCGACATCGATTACATCGATTGGAGTTGACAAATGCATTTTTTTTCGATCAAAACTGTAAATGGGGAAGTTCCTGATTTGTTATCTTGTCCGATTGCATGAAGAGTTATCGACAAATCCATATCATTCGACTTGTGGCATGATTCTGGTCCAAGTCTCGATGTTATGAACGAGCAATACTGAGGTATAGTGTATGCATGAAAGAGCATGTACACAGGTACCATTGAATTCTGGAGACATTAAGCAAGCAGCATCGCGTGATGCGCCCATCGTGCTTTCGAAACTACTGAAAAGACTCTGCTAGTCATGCGAGAATTGATGATACCTGGTCGTATTTCTCCTTGTCTCTTTGGCGTCTCGAGACTCGCAATTAGATTTCATGCAGCAGACTTCATGGACAGGTCAATGCTCGTCTACATTTCTGTACTCCTATTCAGGGGAACTCTAGCGAGCACCGTTATTCTTCATGATATTCCGCCATCTTCTCCAAAACACATCGAACACAGAGAAAATCTGGATCTGTCAAACCCGGATCTCGTGAGCTCGGAGATCTTCTTGTGGGGAGGTAAGGACAACAGAGAATGGCATACTCGATCTAAGCTGAACCTGCTCCAGACAGTTCCAAGCAAACCATTGGAAACCTCGCAGTCTTCACACCAAAAGACTATGAGAACATCATCTCTATTGGTCGTTTCAAGGCACTGACTATGGATATTACATGCTCGGGTAAATCGATTGACGTTTAGTTCCACGATGCAGCCGCTTACGAATATGCACAGGAGCACTGAATGTGGGTTAACAGCGACAGTAACTACAGGCCTGTTTTTGCATGAACTCGAAGATGTGTGAGCTGATTCTAAAAACATTTTTGTCATCGTTGCCGATACTGGTGACTGTGGATGGAACGAGCACCGTCGACCATTCTCTGCACTGGCAGAACTCAAGCTTTTCGTATGCTTCCAATGCTTTTTCCTAAAACGCTTTGCAACATTTGCCGACCTGAGTCTAGGACAAACCTGTTCCATTTTCTAACGACTGTTATTCAATTGGAAAAGCTGTTGCATTCTCTACACCTGATGCACAATGTGGCGGCACAATCAACAACCCCAAGAATTGTGGCAAATGTGGCAAGGCCGTAAGTAGATACTCAAGTCGAAAGTGATTGCAAGATCCTAAACCAGATAGTGTCCATCCGACCAAATTTGTGTCAATTCGACTTGAATTTTGCCGCCTATCAAAGCCTTCTCCCCACAAGTACAATCAGGTGCTGGCATATCGCCAAAGTCTGACTGGACGGTAGACACGGATGCTTACAACTATATTTGGAACGACACCACACTGAATACCACCAATTATATTGTATACGAAGGACGTCGAAAGGTTAACACAATCAATGTGGAGGTCTTGCTAACAGCGGAGGACAGTCGACTGCCGTGAGATCAGTCTGTCATATCAGCAAAGTCCAACTTGGTGTTTGAAAGTCGAGATGGTGATAATCTTGATTACTGTTGTCTTGCTTGCTTCCAGGAACATGGTTGTCAGACGGCGAATGGTAAGTACAACCTGATCTGCGAGGATTTTCTAGGCCTACCCTTCTGTATATCAGGTCGTGGCAAGTTTATAATTGTACTGACCGCTATCAAGTCTTCGGTGAGCCTAATCCCGGCTGGGTCGGGCAATGTCCATGAACAGATGCTGGTCAATAAAGTGCTCGGATGCTCGATTCCCCAGCTTGGATTGTGGTTATGTGGATACCGGCAGTGGAGCTTTACTGAAGACCAATGTCTTGTGATTCTGTCGATTGACATCAGACTCACAGCCGAGACCCTAGCCTTCAAAGACAGGAAGTTGCGGCTGTAGTGCCGGCACTGTGTTTGAAGCTAAAGCTCTGGCGGAGGGTGATAGCTTTACTCCTCCCAGCTCAATGGTGAAGACAAGGTAGATTGAGGACCAAATGCTTAAGCTACTGAGGAAATAAAACTTATAAAAACCCTAAGTGTAAGACTAATTCAGCTGGAATACCACTCAATCAGTTCATTTTGCTTTGATTGCTTGATTTATGTTTGGCAATATGCACCATGTCTTTTCAACTTCAATCAAATGGAAACAACTCTGTGATTATGTCAAGCTGAATATCAGTATAGCACTACGTTTAAGGTCAGCGGCATAGAAGATTACGGCATGGATGCTAGTAGACCATAGTGCCCGACCCGTACTACATATTATAAATGCACTGCGAATGGGTTATAAAAGTCCATTGACACAACACCTTCATAAGGAGTATATTGGCTGACATCAATACTGACCAGGAACCCGTGACCAAGTGCTACTCGCATTAACAGTATGCTTGACTGTCAGACTATTTAATCGCCCTGAGACAATCGCGAAGGGAGGGCAAAGTCGAGTCTATCCAATTGCTGCACAGCTTACCAAGATACGTCTCCCCCTTTCCTGCGGAGGCCGACCAGCGATAGATACCTTAGTTCGCACCAGCTGGCAGAGATATTCGTCGTTGAATTCGAAGGGAAACCACATACTCTGTTTCTCAGAGGTAGTGCAGAGAAGCCACTTGGTCAAAAAAGTGCTATGAATCTTGTGCGTAGTTCTGGCTACTCGTTGTCCTTGATTTCACCTTCCCCGTCTGATAGACCTAAACATCGTCCTAGACCGGATGATTCATGTGAAGATATGACGGTAGCATGGTAAGAAACACAAAGCGTGGCATGATAAATACATGAAACCGACTTAACACACATAGTAATTCACCAAAGGGCAGCTAGCCGAAGAACTACGTAAAGTAAAATGCCAGAAACTACTATACTGAGCATTATAAGTACTAATAATATCAGGAAGATACCACCGCTTGATCAGGGACACCACAGAGTCGTATTTAGAAGCATCATCTTCATTCATCAGAGCGGATCCCAGATCAAAATGGGAATTTTGGGTAAGTCTTCTTCTGTCTAGCATCCAGATCTACATAGTGACAAACACACAGATTGCGTTAAGAGGCAGCTACGTCGTGAATGGGCGCGTACTAAAATGGAATTAGGTATTTCTAAGCACTCGCTACATAAAGCAGGTGCTAAACTGTACCATACAGAATATTGGGCATGTTTCTTGTCGTGTCTCAATGCGGGCATGCTCGAGGACGATTGTGCATGGAAGTGTGAAAGATGTGGTCGAACGCAGAAAGGAAGTCTACCAATGAGGTGCGCGAACACTGGGTGCTGGAACCATACGACTTGGAGTATTTTCTGGCAGGAGGCGTAAGACCATTACCGAGAACGTTGTTTCGTGTACTGCCACTCGAGTCGACATTAGAAGATTATATACCCTCCATTTGTGTACGTCAGTATCGTGATACCTCTAATGATGATCGTTAGATGTTTAGTGCCTAGGATCCATGCTACTAGAGATATTAATGATAGTAACATTCGACTGGTTCGAATGCATTCAGCAGTAGTAGGTATTCAGTTGAGATAGGTTGTTAATTACCTGACGCGATTGCGATTTAGCTACGAAGCCCAAGTGGTATTTTATCGGTTATTACCTGATGCTGCTGCTCGAGATGAACGTGTATACGGGTCAGCTGTAATGTCGGGTTATAGTCTGCACTATCCGCTTTGCTCGGCTAGTATCCTCAATAAAACAGGCTCAGTTGAAGATTATGATTATAAATCAAGTCGACAAGTGTAAAACCTATGTGAATGGCATCAAGTTCACTCGAGCGTGACGACCTGTAAGCTATCATACGAGACACTGCATGATGGTTGATACTTCTGTCTGCACTGTCAGACCACTACATGAGTTGTGTTCAAACACATGTTGCTGATATGAGGTGATCCAATAAACAATCATGCCACAAGCTCTTTGGTGGAAAAGAAGACTCAGAGACCAGACTTGGGATCATACATAAGTCTTCGTCATATCGTGAATCAAAAACCTCGATCAGTGCTAATATCAAGGAAACCCCGATTTAGCACAGAATCCTGTACATAACGATTGATTTAAACACCATGGCGGCTTATTCTGGCTATTACTACGACCCATATCCTTTGTATCCTGTCAACGATCCTTGGCGCACGACCTGGGTTCCTCATCATTTCCCGGAGCATCATTACCCTCTCGAGAACGTACGGCACACCCTTGGCCGCTCCCTATCTAGTATCGGCCATGCACTTGTCCATCCTCTGGAGCATGACCCTCCTGTATACTGTCCACGAGCCGACATTCGGGAAAGCGAAGGTTCTTATTACATTGACGTTGAACTGCCAGGCATCGAAGGTCGTGACAGAGTAAAGTTGAAGTGGTTGAGCAACTATACTCTTCTAGTTGAGGCACATACCAAAAAGCCGGTGACTGATGAAGAAGGCAGAGAAAGGGCTGCCAACAAAAACGAAGTAGGAACAGAGCGTGCCTTGAAAAGCACTGACCATGCTGGAGCAATTAATGATACACAAAAGGCCGAGAAGCAAGCACCCGAGAAGGAAAACGCTAATGATGCTGAGCTAAACAAGCATAATGAAGCGGTCTACACTATTCTGAAGGAAAGGCAGATTGGGATACTGGCAAGAGCCTTCAATTTCTCCACCAAAGTTGATCATAAGGCGTTGGTTGCTGAGCTTGACCAGGGTCTCTTAAGGCTGAAGGTCCGCAAAGTATCAGAATTTCCTGTCAAAGAAGAGCACAAAACACCAGAAGTTCAAGAGGGCAGCCGGAAGGGAGCATGAGTAACGAATGCTACCAGACTAAAATGATCGTACTAGTGAATTTGAGTAGTGGCATTGGCGTTCCTGAGCGCATTCTTGTGCAAAAGCGTACCCTATACGGACTAAACACCGCGTCAAGAGTCTCAACATCGAGCAGTTTGGATATAAAAACCTGCCACTAAGAACATGCGCTTTCCTGTGCTGTGCCAGACTCTCGTACTCATTGTCCGATGTAGCCGACCCCGGTTTCTGCCTGCGCATGCTGTGAGCTGTAGTTGCGTGATCTGATCAGGACTGAGAGTCGTGATGAACAGTTTTTGATTGGTCTCTAGGAAATCTAGCTTTCCAAGCATACAACAATTTTCGAGCTTGATAATCTGACCACTAGTTCATCGTATCATCCAAGCTCACGCCATACACAACATGGTTCACAGCATTGCAGGCAAATATGTGCTCAGTCCATGTGCACGCTGAGGCTTCGTGTGCAATACCACCTGCTGAAAAAGTAAAGAGGATGTCAGGAGACTACTGTCACGCTCTGAAGGCTCCTCAGTTCCGCTAGGTGACGGACCTCGTGGTACATAACTCGAAACTGGGGACCATGAATAAATGATTCTTGAGAACAGAAAACCACGAGAACCTTTATCCTTGTTCAAAGTAGAACACTCTACACAAACATCATTACTACAGCATGGCATCCTCAACAGGCGACGAGGCTTCCATCGCTAGGGACACCTATACCCGGTGTCAGCCGAGCATTGTTGCTATTCAGGTCAAAACGCCAAATTCGATAGCAGAACCACTGCAGTCAAGTCCTCCCGACTGCAGCGCAACATCCTCTCCTGACATGTATGAGCAGCTCGAAAAAGACTGTGACCGAGGCCGAAAACGATATCGACAAACACTTCCATCGACCGAAACTAGGCGGGCATCGGAACAAAAGTCCAAGTCACGTTCATCATTGGACAAGCTTGCCCGGAGTCTGTCACGAGATCCGTCAGCGCACACAGGAGTACACTTCCTGGGAGTCAAAGCCCAAGCACCAACCGTGGAGGAGAAAAAGATGGCAGTACACGAGCAGGTGCAATGTCGCCCTTTTTGTCACTGGAGTTATGAGGACCAGAAGCATTACACGACGGTCCGCTGGCTAGAGGCAAGCCACAAGTGATACAGCGGTACTGGTTAGTTGGCACGAAGTACAATAGGATCATCGAGGATGATGTCAAGCATGGACAGAAAACTTTAG
>Ga0068618_1000466_pt1 | contig 11259 bp, 12 predicted proteins | sample InSIn2SAF170_2_FD_77423 | JGI IMG/M metagenome (GOLD analysis project Ga0068618, IMG submission 77423) | Clean room microbial communities from NASA Spacecraft Assembly Facility at Jet Propulsion Laboratory, Pasadena, California, USA -... ...
CAATCTTTTGGACACAAATTCTAGCCAATCTGCATCTAGAGAGGGCTCTCTCTTTATGATTTAGCTTTATTTTGATATGTGTTAGGCTAAGTATGAGGTGTAAGGGTTTTGTTTTGAGTTTGGTTGGAGGGATGGAGATTCAATAGAACAGTGAGGTAAAAGTGAAAAGCTTCAGTCCATTGGGCATGATGGAGTCAAAGAAGGATAGCTTCCTCGATTAGGTTTCTTATCAGAGGACATATCACAGAGCAAGGTATTCAATATGAAACAATTTATAGGCTGAAATCAAATGGAATGGAGTCAATTGGGTGAAGGGCAATTAAGAATCCTTCATCATATTTGACAGAGGGAAAATGGATGATTACTTGTTAAGGAGCAATTAAGAATTTCTTAGCAAATATTCAAGATGAAAGAATCAGGGGAAACAGGAGAAATTAAGAATTCACTGTTTATTCTAATTCTGAAGAAAACATAGAAAATAACAAAGATTGAAGACAGAGTGCAGTCAAGCAAATTTTGAATTATTCTTTTTCTTTATTATTGAGATCATGAAACATAGATGATATAATAAACATAGAAACTGTAAAACACAAGTTAGAAGGGACTTATTGATCCATAAGATGATTCAAGAATTCTGTAACATGGTCCTCAGCATCAATTTCTCATTCAGTGAGCCAGACAAAAATGGTTCCAACAGCCTTTTATTCCAGAAAAATTTAGTATTACAGTCAGAAACTATGAACACCCACCAACCAACCCCAAATACTTCACTTGGGGGGGGTATTTATACAAAAAAGTCAAAATATCTAGTAGAAATAATATCTAGTGATGATTAATGTATTTTACAAAGATAGAGACAGTCAGTCTCGAAAACAGGGGAACAATAAATTGATGCAATAAATTGATGTTGTGCTGGTTTCTCCGTCTTTATGAGATGTACCGGAGGTAGGTTCTGCAAGTTGGTTAGCAGTTGTCTTCCACTGATATTCTGTGTTGGCTGCCCCGTTTTGCCTGGATATTCCTTAGCTCTGATGTGATGTGCTTTGACCCGCATGACTCTGATTCATTTATGTTCTCCACATTATATTAGATGGTCCAAAATTTTTAATTGACCAAAGATACCAAAGATAAGTTTATAGAATTTCTAACATACTTTGCCACCACTGCGGTCTTGGTAATTTATGTCTCTGGAGCTTCCTCAAATTTTCATCAGTCTCTGCGTCTCTGAAGAAATTAGGTGGGATGGCGAATAGATGCTCTACCTCGTGCTCAATGTAGAATAAATTTTCCAAGCTGTCGTATAGGGCTTGGCCAGATGGAAGTGCCTTCTCTCCTGAAGTACTTGATGATGTATTAACTTGATCAGCCACATATCTATTCAACTTGTGTGTGTAATCTACATGTCTCATTAGATGATCACTACTCCCCAAAGGACTTGGAAAACCTTTATTATGCAAGACTGTAAACCTTTTTATGAAAGAATCAATCGCCACCTGCATGTCCTTGCATCTCCTTTCCAAATTTTGCATAAGAGTTCTCATGGTTAGAAATCTCTTGATTTCTAGAATGGTGCCTGTTATGTCTCTGATTTTCGGTGCCTCCAGTTCTTCATGGGTCTTGGTGTTCAAAAAATGTATTAGCCGATTAGCTTGTTCAGGCATCTGTCCAAATAAAGCCCTTTCCTTTTGAATCTCCAATTGGGCCGCTCTTACTAGGTCAATCTGTTCATAAATGACTTGGATAGATCTCCATACATTACAAAGGGATTGATTGATGTTGGTCCACAAAATTCCTCTGATTTCTGCCATAGGTTTATCCAGAGAGAGATCCTTTTCTAATGCTCTCACCTTGTTCTCCAATGTTTTGACCTCCCTTGTTTTCTCTGCCACATTCATTTTGGATTTATCATAATTCTTTTCCACCTTTGCCAATTACTCTTTGACCAATTTCAATTCTGATACTTGCAACATTAATTCTTCCATGGCTTTTATCAGCTATTTTGTACTCATATTAGTACTGCTGCCTGGTGCTATTGCTGTTGTTGTTGTTGTTGCTAAGGTACCTGTGATGATCTCTATTGTTGATGCTGGGACAGTGGGAGGCAATGTTGTTATAAGTGTGGAGGGGGTAGTGATGACTGTTGGGACTACTTCAGGTGGTTAGGAGGTTAACTCTCCTTTCTTTTCTTCTAGAGCTTTCTCCAATGCCTGCTCTGTCTCACTCAATCTCTCATTCAGTCTCATGAGCAGGTCCATCATGTCCTCTTCAGATTTCTGTTGTACAACTTCTGCAGTCTGTGGATGCATAGAAGGAGGTAGTTTCAGCTATTTTCTAAGGACTACAATGTCTTCCTCCTTCTTCCTCATTAGTTCCTTTATGTCTTTAGCATATTTGGGATCATGTCCCAGTTCAATGATGATCTCCTCCAAAGATTTTATCTTGTTGTCCTTAGCAAGAGAAGAGGCTTTCTCCAAATCTAGTTGAGCAAAAGTATTATTCAAGGAGTTTTACAATTTATGAGCTAACATATCTTTATCAACTAGAGTGGAGTATACCATCTCTCCAGTCTATTTATGTAGCTCAATCTGGTCCATGGGATGAATATCCTTAGCTAAGACCTCCAAATTCGTCCTAATGTAATCAGCTGCTAATTGTGGTTGATGCACCTTGGGCTTAAAGTAACTCATAATCATTTTTCCCTCTTTAATGTCATAGGCAGACATTAACCTTTGCTGGTTGGTGGGGGCCATCTTAATACACTGGTTGTAAATCTGCAGCCTTAGTGGGTCATTTCTAGCCTTTATCTCTTTGAATGTTCTCTTGATGTCAGAGGGTTGTTTACTTTATGGCCTGGTAGATGATACTTCAACACTATGCTGCCTTTCTAGCTCCTACCTATGTGAGCTAGTTGATGTATCCACCACTGGGGAAGTTTACTGGCTGGCTATCTCTTCCCCCTTTAAACTTTCAATTGTTTCTTCAAAGATTTCCTCTTCTGACAGAGGATTGAGTCTTTGCCTTTTTTCCCCTAGTTGTTCTGCAGGCCCACTGGTAGGTGTGGCTTCTTCCCTGTCTCTTTTCTTGCCTCTTTCCTCATTTAGAGGAGTCTGTAATGTAGGGACCTCTGCTGCTTTGGTTTGGACCAGAGGAATTTTCCCCTGCTAATCAGTCATTGCTTGCTACTCCGTGTCTGCTACTTCCTTGCCCTTAGAAGACCCTGTAAATGGTGTGTTGGTTTTTTGTACAGGCTGCTGTGAAGTTCCAACAAAGGATGTACCCACTCTGGTTTGCTGAGGCAACTTGAAAGATACTTGTCCAAAAGAGTTCAGGTCAAGGGTCTTTTCAAGATCTTTCATAGCTTTTTCCATCTTTTCTTGTTCAGTAATTTCTTTTATTAATGTACCCTCTACCCACTCATCCTGATTAGAAAACTTTTCAATTTCAGGGATCCTATGATGTATATAATCCGATAGCCTGTTTCTTACTTTTCTGTCACTTATAAACCTATTTGGGTCATATGGCACCCACCAGAAACTTTTCTTCAATTTGAGATCTTCCCCTAACATCTTATCATCATCTTCCCATGCCTCCCTCTTATGGATGATAAAAGGGCCTAAATGGTTTTTTATTCTCAGCTGAGCCTTTTTCTTTGCATTAAAAAAGTGGGTTAAATCTGCATTGATAAGCTGCCTAAAATACTCTAGTGCAAATAGTCTCATGGGCACATATTTGGGCAGCTTGAAAGGGCACAGTTCACAGCCATATATTCTGATTTTCGTATGATTTTGGTAGAGGTTCCAGTCACCTATCTTGTATTGTCTGGAAAGCTATAAAATCTTCTTTACATCACCAGAGAGCCTAGGAGGAGGAGATCCTATCAATAGAGTGGAGGTTGGATGTAAAAACAAGTCATTGAATTCACAGTAGGTATAAGGGGATTCATAAAAATTTTGGAAGACTGAGGTCCAAAAGATCACAGACCTCTGCTCTCCTTTGGAATCCAATTTTCTGATGGGAAATGAAAAGTTGTCTAGCTGATAATATAGTAGAAGGTGGTATATGAATGAGGTGTACTTAAAGAGTCCTTCTCTATCCAGATTTATGAATTGCTCATTGATTTTAATGGCAATGAAAGAGGCATAATCATATTTGACAGCAGGGGGCTATCCTGGAGTAAACATTGACAACATAACTAAGATGGTCTCATCAACAAATTCACTGGTTTGAATCCCAAGATAAAGGATATCATGTCAAGAATAAACCTGCCTATTTCAGTGAACCAGGAATGCACATAGGGAGGTGGGCCTTGGGGCTGGCAATCTGGTTTCATGAATAATTGAGCAATCTGGGTTATTACTGAATTAGGAAATTGAGAGCCTTGCTCAAGAAAAAATCCCATGGAAAGAGAAGCAAGGGGCTGAGTGGGATGGAAGTGTAACATCTCATAGATAGATTCAGCAGTTATGTAAAAGAGAACAGTTTGGGATGGGGTCATAACTGCTTTACTGACAGGGTCGTAGTTGGCACAGCATTGGTGAATAACATCTGGGAACACATTGACTAAGGGAAGGTAGTACCTGGAAAGATTAGATTCCCATATTCCATAAATATCAGAATTGCTCAGATGGCTATTCCTAATTGGGAAAAATGCTTGGAGATCGTTCATATCACCATATAACTCTTTTATTTGAAAATCTCTGTCAGCCAAGCGTAACCAATCCAGGTCTTTATGAGGTGCATTAAGGGGCGCTATGTTTAGGGCTACAGGAGCTTCCATGTTTGTTTCTAGTGTTCTCAAATTGGAGGTCGGGCTTCTATAGGAAAATGGGAAAAACAGCAGTTCTGGATGTCCTTCTATGAGAGTTACAAACTAATTTTACTTGAATTTGGATTTCTTAGGTAAAATTCACAGAGGAAGAATGAAATTATAGTTTTGGGAGTTGAATCAGGGTAAATACCTGTGTTTAGACAAAAAATAGTGTATTTTGTAGGTTGCTCGACGAGTTGCAGAGCATGACACCGCAATTTCTTGGTCGAGTGGCAGACTGGGTGCTTGAGCAATCAATGAACATAATGTGCATGGAAACAGTTCACTAAAAAAAATGAATGAAAATGACATTTAATCATGGTTTTAACAAATTTTGGCTTTGGCAGGGCTCTTTGGCATTTATTGCATGGATGACGTCAGCATGAGTCAGCGTGATGGGACTTCTTGTCATATAGCGCAAGAGTGGTAAGCGGTTTCCTCCCACACAGCTTATGGGGTCAAGCGGTTTCGGGCGGGGAGGCAGCGATCACGGCGGGAGGTCGACACGCATCTTGGGTATGAGCGTAATACTTCCGACTCCCCGGGTGGTAAACTTCAGCAGCGGAGGGGGTTGCGATATAGATCTCGGTCGTCGGATGCGAGGGCCGAGATTTGATGGCTGGTGCTTTATGAACAAGGCGAGGAGTCGACACTGCAGGCCCGACTCTTATAAAATCATATTTTAATGTTATTGGGGGTATTTTTATTAGCCAGGGCTTGGTTATTAATCAACTTGAATGGTGATTAATCCCTTTAATGCGGCTCAGGGGAAGTTTATTAACAATTTCATTGATTTCTTTAAACAACAATGATATGGTCGTTTCAACCAGGGTGGGGATATTAAGTGTTTGGGGTTTTATCGTATGTACATAATATGGGGATGGGAATAATTTACACAGGTTTTATAGAAATAGGGTTAGAGTTAATATGAGTACTGAATGTCGAAAGGACCACGCTAAGTCATATGGTTAACAACTTAGGCCAAAAAGGGAAACATAGCATTTACATGAGAAATATGAATACTCTCTAAGTAAAATGGATTTTTACTTAGACATCTACCTTGAAACTGAATGAGTGGCTCAAGGAACTTAAGTAGATCTTAATACCTTTGGGGGGAGATTAGTAAATGATTTTTGGGAAAGAAGTGTGAAGGGAAGTTAGTCATGCCTCTATGCCTTGCTTAAGCTGCTTCAAAATGTCTGTCATGCAATTGTGAAAGAGATAAGATTAACACTTTTTGGAAACAAAATCAATCACAAGAATGTTTCGGAAACACCATCTACCTACCCTGCTTACTTTTCTTAGCATTTTTTCTTCCTTTTCCTTTGGGTGCATTTGAATTGGAAAACCCCCATCCTTTTCTTTTCTTTTGACTGAAATCCTATCTAGATCTACCCTTATAACATCCAAGGGCTCAGGTTTAACAGTTAAGCTCCTTTGCTTCTCTACCTAACTATTTATCTTCCAAGTTTAAACAGTTTGGACAGAGTTTTATTCTCTATTTCTAAAATAGGACATTGAAACATGAACTAGCCAAGATTACACTGTTTTGGCCATTCATCATTACTGGCATAAATCAACAAGCTGCACACCATCAGATTATTGCAAAAATAGAATAGTAGTGGCATTTTGGACTTGCACACTTTCCTGGTCTATTTGATTTGGGGTTCATTTATTTCATTTTTTGACCATTTCATTCTTTTTGCTCTTTGATCTTTCTTTTAGGGCATACCCTCTTTACATTTTTTAAATTTTCTGATTTTTTGACAATATGGAAAACCTTCGCATCAGGAGAAGGTATGAATGTATTGGAGAGCTGATTAATGTCAATCATGAAATATGACACCTATTGGTATAGGATCATAACACTGGCTCCACTTGGGGATGGCTTTTCCTGGTGAAATGTCAAGAACAGCAGGTCAGATGGCCTTATGTACAATTCTTGTTGCACCCTGTTTTCTTCCCTTGCTGTGAGTAAACAAAACTGTAGAAAGGACCATGTAACATATATATATATTTTTCTTGAGCTGAAAACGAAAATAGTAAAATTCCTTCATTGTTTCTCATAACTTTCTGCCCATTCCTCCCTATTCTTGTTGTTGTAAAAAGCTACAGAAACTGAACTTTGCTATGTACAAGTTAGAGTCATGATATATCAACAAACTAGATCAAAATAGTGTTTCAACATTCGACCATTCACTGGTTCATCTTTTGCTTCTGTACTATCCAGGCTTTTCAGAAAGTAAGTAGTGTTGCCTTGTGAAGCCTGGATAACAAAAGGTCCCTTCCACAAGAAGTCAAACTTCCCATGTTTTCCCTTATCTTCTCTTCTGGAATCCCATTTCAAAACTTTGTCTCCTATGAAAAAATCTTTTGCCTTGGTCCTCTTATCAAATATCTTCTTGAGATTTTCTTGTAATACTTGGGATCTTTGGTATACCTCTTCTCTAGTTTGTTGCAAATGTATAGTCTGATTTATCCTTCTTTGAATTTCATTTCGTTGTACCTAAGCTTCTTGTAGTAATTTCATTATAGGTACTCCTAAAGATGAAGGAAATACAGCCTCCATGCCATAAACCAATTCATAAGGGTTAATCCCAATGGATCTCTTGGTAGTAAATCTATCTTCCCATAGTGCATTGATAAGCTTCTTATGCCAGTTTTTCTTGTTTTCTTCCAACACTTTCTTGATGATATTAATCAAGATTTTACTGGAGGATTCAGCTAGACCATTACCTTGAGGGTAATAGGCTATGGAATGGCCTAAAGTGATGTGGTACTTGTGACAGAAACTGATCATTCTCTTGGATTTGAAAGCAGTAGCATTATCAGTTATAATTTTTTCAGGATAGCCAAATCTAGACGAGATGTTGGTTTCTAAGAATTGAATGATCATTGAATCATTGGCTCGTCTACAAGGGATGGCTTCTATCCACTTGGGGAAATAATATGTGGTAATCAGGATCCATTTATGTTGGCTAGAAGAGGGAGGATGGATTTCCCCAATAAAGTCTAAACCCCATTGTTGAAATGGTCTTTCAGTGGAAATTGGTCTGAGGGGTAGAGGTAAAAGTTTCCTCTTGCCTTCAACAATTTGACATTTATGGCAAGCAGTAACAAACCTTTTGACATTAGCAAACAAGGTTGGCCAGTAAGATATAACCCTTAGGATTTTGTCAATAGTTGATTTCCAGTAAAGATGTCCACCATAGTCCCATGCATGAAATTCTTTGAGTACCTTGTCAGCTTCATCTTTTGTTAGACAGTTTAATAGAACACCTTCATGATTTTTCCAAAAAAGAGAACCATCTAAAATACAAAACTTTAAAACTTTCACTTTCAAAAACCTTTTCTTTGTTTTGGATAACCCTAGAGGAGCCTGCAGGTTTAGTAATACATAACATATATAAACATACCAAGGTGATTCTAGGAAGGCCTCGCTAATTTGTGCGGTCACCATCTCTTGTTCATTATCTAGTTCATTAATATCCAGGGCTTGGCAATTGGTTTCAGTCATGATTTTATCCAATCCCTATCCTTTTATAAGCTTTGTAGGTTTTATTTCAATATCATACTCTAATATAGTAGCAATCCATTTACCTCTCTTGCCTTTAATCCCCTCTTGCGTCAGGATATCTTTGACAACAACATTTGGTACATAGGCTATTATATAAGAGTATAATACATAGACTCTGAAGTCTTTAATAGCTTTTACAAGTGCATAAGCCTAATTTTCCATGATTGGGTATTTTAGGGGTGCATCCCTAAGTGCTTTACTAAGGAAGGCTATGGGTTTTTCACATCCTTGATCATCTTTCAGTAGTAAAACAGCAGCAATAGTGTGTTCTGATGCAAATGAAAATATTATGAAGTCTCTGTCAAATTTTGGACTTGTAAGGATTGGTGTTTTAGTCAAAGCCAATTTAATTTCTTCAAATGCTTGCTTAGCTTCTATTGTCCATTTGACCTTGGAATCCTTTCTCAACATTTTATTCAACAACCTGATTAATTCAGCCAAATTGGGTATGAATCTTCTTTAAAAGTTAATTTTCCTTAGGAAAGCTTAAAGTTCTTTGATATTTCTGGGGTGGGTTATTTGCAAAATGGCTTCTATTCTATCAGGACCAATTTTAATGCCATCTTTGGAGATTATGTGACCTAGTTTACCTTCCTCCAGACCAAATAATGACTTCTTAGGGTTCAATGATATACCATATTGTCTGCATTTTAAAAAGACTTGTCTCAGATGATTTAAATGTTGTTGATCTGATTTGGAAAACACAGTAAGATCATCTAAGTATATGAATAAAAAATCATGAATTTCTTTTGCAAAAGCTATGTCCATTGCCCATTGGAAGGTTGCCCCTGCATTCTTAAGTCCAAATGGAATTTTCACATATTTGAAAGTTCCCCATGGAATTGTAAAAGCATTCATTTCCTGGCCATCAGGATGGACTAGAATCTGGTTAAAGCCTAAAAAACCATCCAACAGTGAAATCCTAGAGGCACCTACTACCTTTTGTAAAATGTGATCCATCTTACGTAAGGGGTAGTGGTCTTTTAGAGAAACCTTATTTTCATTTCTTAAATCAACACACAATCTGATTTCTCTTGTTTTCTTCCTAGTGGGCACTAAATTAGACACCCATTCTGAAAATCTGATAGGTGCAATTATCCCAGCTTCATACATTCTTTTGACTTCTTTTTCAATTAAAGGGAGTAGTACAGGGTTGACCCTTCTAAGTTTTTGTTTGAATGGGTTCTGATTTTCTTTGAGGGGTATTGTATGTTGAATCACAGAGGTATCATAAGATTTGAGATCTTCATATCTCCAAGCAAAAGCATCCTGGAATTCTTTGAATAGTTCAACATATTTAAGCTTTTGGTCAGGGGGCAGAGTTTTGGATAGTTTTATCATTTTTGGATTTTCTTCAGTTCCTATGTTGCAATCCTCAATGTCTGCGTTTAGGGGCTGCATCTTGGGTTTCTTTGGGATATCATTAGAATGAAAAAATCTTCCAGAAGAGTTAATCCTGTGGGCAAGTAATTGTCTTCTAGACCAATAATTTCATATTCTCCTTCGGTAATTTCATCAATGTCTATTTCTTTAAGCTCCTACAACTTTTTATTGGTAAATTTCGTTGGGTGTAGTATTTGAGTTGCAGTTTCTACTATAATGTCTGTTTCAATTTTATCCCTTTGACCAATTTCACAAACACTGTCCGTGTCTATATTAGTGTTACAAAACTCTTCCTTTAGGGTCAGGAAATTGTTAATCTAAGTATCATTGTCAAATATTTGCCAATTCTTTACATTGTCTGGTATGGCTGGCCTGTGCCTAATTTCCACTGTAAACTAATGATTGGGTTCAAATGGCAGTTTACAAGTGCTAGAAAATGTTGCTAAACTATGAGCATGTAAATTATGTTTCCTTGGAACTTTGGCAAGTTGTGTCTCTAGAAATGTATTGAGGATCCCAATTGCTGCCCCTCTGTAAGACCTTAATCTGGGATCATTAGTGAGGAAGTGTCCTTTCCTCTATTGAATGACTAGATCAGAATCTCCCAAAACTGATACTCTAATTGCCCCTAAACTTTTGATCAATTTGAGTCCTACCAAGAGGGCTTCATATTCAGCCATATTATTAGTACATCTAAAGTTCAACCTGTATGCATGCCCTTCAACATGATCATTTTCTAGATTATGTACCCAAATTCCTGCTCCTGCTCCTAGTTTATTGATTGATCCATCAAATTCCAAGTACCAGAGGACCTCATGTTCATAGTTAGAATTAGGAGTCTTGGAGATTTGCTTACTAGGGAAATCTGCATTTTTAGTTACATCTAGCTTCTGTTGAGTGTCCGTTATATCAATTATTTCAGAAATTTCTTGAGTTTGAATACTAGAGTTTCCATTTATGATTTTTTCTTATTCAAGTGCTAAGATTTTGACATCAGTTGGAGGATTGATTTCATCATTGTATAGAATAAAGGAATCCATGTCCAAGTGCATGGAATAGATGGGAAAATTCTGGGGTTTCTCCTTATTTCTTACAACATATTTCATTAATGTTTCTCGATACAATCTCTTTGGTTGACCAAATACGTAAATAGCAACATAGGACATGTCCAGCTATAAAGATCCCTGGAGCTTTGTGCCCCAAGATCTAGACAGCAACATGCCATATTTCAGTGGTATGTCAGCTACCACTACATCCATTAAAATTGTCTTGGCAGGGTATTGAACTAATGATACACATAAATCTTTGATCAGTCCTAAACATCTGACCTGGCTTGAATCAAAAGAGAATAAGTCTTTGTATGGCCTGGTAATATCTAGGTGCAACTTCTCCATTATAGATTTAGGCATTAAGTTATGAGAAGCACCGGAATCAAACATGGCATTATGAAGTATTTCATCATGAATGTTCAGACTTACATAGAAAGGAGGAA
>Ga0068618_1000467_pt1 | contig 11253 bp, 12 predicted proteins | sample InSIn2SAF170_2_FD_77423 | JGI IMG/M metagenome (GOLD analysis project Ga0068618, IMG submission 77423) | Clean room microbial communities from NASA Spacecraft Assembly Facility at Jet Propulsion Laboratory, Pasadena, California, USA -... ...
ATTCATTGCACATAATAGCACGGCACACCTTGGAAGGTTAGACACACGCAAAGTTCCAGAATACTCCCGATTCAACGCAAACGACGTGTCGTTCTACAAAAACAGCTCAGCGTCTACCGAGGAAGACATAGCCTATGCTTACAACCTCTTTGGACTCGAACATATCCCCGATTATCCTATCCACAAATAAGCCGTTCTTTTGAGACTCCTCTACTGTAGAAGCAGAAGTAGACGATCCATCTTACAAGTCTACAACAACAATGTCAAACTTATTCGGACGGTTCGCAGGCAATGGTGCAGCAAGTCCGGGATATGGTCAACAAAGGCCCCCTCAACCTCCATCAAGATCACCACAACCACCGCCCGGAAGGTACCAAGATCAGCCCATGAACAACTATGAGCAGCCTTCGCAAAGACGTACAGTCCCCACTCAAAGACCAACAAGTGGCCGCAGTCAAGGTCCCCTAGTGTTGCAACCTGAAAGAAGCCCGGATAACATATACACCTTCTCGAATTTGGTTGCTGTGTCCACCAGAGATGTACCACTAGGACCACAAGGGCAAGATGTACTTCTATTGATTAATGGTCGTTTCGTGGTATCAGCAAGACCGCTGGACCAATTCGAACCTGGACGACTTGGCCTCAGCACGCCTCAGCGAGAATGGATGGGTATTGCCCTCACTGACAGGGTTAACGTGGAGCATTACGATATGTTTGCGCAAGGATCCCAGGCGTACCTCGGGAATATAGATCTCGAGATAGGTTTTGCCAGCAGAAAATCCGTGGAGACACCTTACGACCAAGATGAACTTGCTGCGATAGTTACCAGAGTCTTTCAGAATCAAGTGTTTGCACCGAGACAGAAATTCATAATGGATCATCAGGGAATTCCACTAGCGTTACAGGTGAAGACTGTGCAGTTGATGGACCTGTCCTCAGAAAAGACATCCTCCTCAACACCGACTTCATCAGATCCGATGGCTAGAGGACTTCTCACACCGCAGACTCAGATCAACTTCTTCCGCGATGCTAAAACAAACTTTCCACTCAAGCCATCGAACAGGAGACCAGCTGCGAACGCAATCGTCTCTCCCGATTTCAAGTTCGAAGACATGGGTATTGGTGGTTTGGATGCAGAGTTTAGCACAATCTTCCGAAGAGCATTCGCCTCACGAATCTTCCCACCAGGATTGGTCGAGAAACTTGGTATTCAGCATGTGAAGGGTATACTGTTGTACGGCCCACCAGGTACTGGAAAGACCTTGATTGCTAGACAGATCGGGAAAATGCTAAACGCGAGAGAGCCGAAAATCATCAACGGTCCGGAGGTGTTGAACAAGTATGTTGGACAGTCTGAGGAGAATATCCGAAAGCTGTTCGCGGATGCGGAAAAGGAATACAAGGAGAAAGGTGATGAATCGGGGTTGCATATTATCATCTTTGACGAACTTGATGCTGTATGTAAGCAGAGAGGAAGCGGTGCCGGTGGTGGGACCGGTGTAGGAGACAGTGTGGTGAATCAGTTGTTATCCAAACTTGACGGTGTGGATCAACTGAACAACATCTTGCTTATCGGTATGACGAATCGAATGGATATGATTGATGATGCGTTACTCCGACCAGGCCGTCTAGAAGTGCATATGGAGATTTCTCTGCCTGATGAGGCTGGTCGGGCACAGATCTTGAAAATTCATACCACAAAGATGCGAAACAACAATGTAATGGATCATGATGTGGATATTGTGGAGCTGGCGCATTTGACGAAGAACTTCTCTGGTGCTGAAATTGGAGGCTTGGTCAAGTCAGCGACATCATTTGCGTTCAACAGGCACGTTAAAGTAGGCACCATGGCCGGCGTCAGCGATGATGTCGTCGACATGAAAGTGAATCGAGGGGATTTTATGTTAGCCCTAGACGAAGTCAAACCTGCATTTGGTGTTTCCGAGGAAGAGCTTGGCAATTGTATCGATGGCGGCATTATTCACTACTCGCCTTACATCAAGGCTATTCTCGATGAAGGCAGGCTGTTTGTCAAACAGGTGCGGACAACTGAGAAGAGACCCCTGTATTCAGTCCTGTTCCATGGTCCATCAGGAGCTGGAAAGACTGCTCTGGCAGCCAAAATTGCCATCGATTCGGAATACCCCTTTATCAAGCTTATCTCTCCAGAGGACATGATCGGATACAGCGAAGCGGCTAAAGTTCAGCAGATATCCAAAGTATTCAACGACGCCTACAAATCGCCCATGAGCGTTGTCGTCATTGACAGCATTGAGCGAGTCCTTGAATGGGTGCCTATCGGTCCTCGTTTCAGCAATCCTATTCTTCAAACATTGACATCATGCCTACAACGGCGTCCTCCCAATGGTCGAAGACTGCTTATTCTAGCTACGACAACCGAGCGTGGCGTTCTACAGCAGTTAGATATGTTTAGCAATTTCGACAACGACGTGTCAGTGCCGCCAGTGAAATCCTACGACGAGTTGGCATTGATTATGAAGGAGTCAGGAGAGTTCTCTCCAGAGGATACCAGAAGTTCGATTGAGGAGATGAGGGGCATTACAAGAAGTGAAGATGTCCAGGTGGGTATCAAGAAGATTTTGCTTGGAATTGAAACTGCTAAGCAGGACGAGCACAATATGGCAAGTAGGTTCGCGAGTGTGGTTGCTAGGGCTATTGCTGAGAGGCCGACATATGGGCTATAGGGAAGGAAGCGAGGGGCATTCCGAAGGTGTGGGAAAAGTGGGAGCACGGAGCAAACGTTCAGTATAGAGAGATAGAAAGATGGGCAAAGGCCCAGATAGATCGCCAAACAAAAAGTTCCAAGGTCATCCCAAAACCCTGTTTGTTTGTTCACTCCTGTCTTCACTACACTGCATAAGAATGCCAAGCCTGGAGATTGTCCAAGTCACATGACCATAGGCTGATGTATACTTTCACGTGATCAATAACGTCTGTTTCTGACTCGCCGACCTATCCACTTACATGACTCGCACGTCACCACTAGCCACCGATACACGACTCGTACGACTAGCTCTCAAAATGTCTACCATCAAACTAGTACGATCGTCCTCCTCGCTATACACCGATTCATCCGACTCATCTGGAGGCGTCAAGCTTCCAATGGATGAGAGTGACGACGAAAATGAAGCTGCAATGCAGCAGATGATGGGATTTAGCTCTTTTGGTACAGCAGACAAGGACAAGAGAGCGAGTAAGAGACAGAAGCTGAATTCAGGTGAACATGGCCTGCCTACGAGTAAGTCTTGACGATAGTTGCAAGAGTGAGAGCGAACAAGGTGAAATTGCTTCATACTGGACGGTGAATCATCGGCAAATTGCCCACTCATGCACTGAGGTGTCGATATGGCTTTTCCAAGACGAGTCTCCCACCAGGTGTTTTTCTGGCGTTATGGTTTGATGTACCTTGTCGCGTCTTGGTCATGCCATTGAATTTCCACGACGCGTTGCACCTTGTTGATGCCACCTGCTCATGATCTCCTTTGCCTGAAGATCTCTTCTCTCCCACTCTTGTATTCCAACTTCTTCACTCTTCCGACCAGTCACGTTCAACCACGCCATTGACAATTCTTGACCCAATTCTGGTCTTGACGCACTCTTCCAATCTTACTTGGAACTGGCATTAACTGTCTATAGAACCTCCTGCAACTGCAGGCAACTCCACACCTCTAGGCAAACGATCAACAACCATGTCTGCATCGACCATTGTTCCTGCCAGTCTCCCACCTCAACATCCAGTCATGTCAACTGAAGGCCAGAACTCAATCATGTCTACTAGCAACAAGAGAGTGGTTGACACTGTCACAGCTGCTGAAGGTATATACATCTTCACTGTTCATTTCTTGAAAAGTCTCTAACCTGTTACAGAAGCCATCGTTACACCCAACACTGAGACAGCTCATGATCCACTCCCAGCTTCCTACCCACTACCAGCTTCACCTGCTCCAAAAGACAGTCATCAAAAAGCCTCTCTTGCAGCAGTCCTCAACCCTTCTACCACAGATCTCCCTCCACAGCCACCAACCTCTGACACCACTACTACTTCCACCGCCAATGCCACCGCCAGCACAATCTATACAGCATCAGACATCCGATCCAACCCATCCTACTGGACAAACACCCCTGACAAACCTCCTACCACCGCGAACACCAACGCTCACACCCACGCCCACACAAACCGCCGTGCCAAAAACACCCCCCGACTCCCCTACCCAGACAACGACGAAATAGGCTACACAAACCCCGACAGTGGCAAAACCATGACAAATCGACAATTGAACGAATACCACGTTGGAAAGGATAAAGTTCAGGCTGATGGAAGTGTAGTGAAGGTCTACTTTAAGCCTAGCTTTTTGGAGGATCCGTGGGCCGAGTTTAACTAAGTAGCAGTAGTGGTCGGGTGAATGGGAGAATACGGCGGAATTGAGATTGAGATTAAAGTTGAAAGTGAAAGTGAAATTGAAGTGAGCTGTAACAACATAAAATGATACTCAATTGATGGCAGGAGATAGGCCAATGGCGGTCTCCCGGAGTTCGAAATGCCATGCCATGGCATGACCAAGCAATGAACAAAATCAAGACAAGAAAAACTACTTTTCTCCACGATAATTGATCTTGTTCAACCAAGTAAACATGATAGGGTGTCCTCCTGAACTCTCCACTAACCTAGTCTCTACATCACTAACAGTCGTGTTCACATTGCTTACCTAACTATGTTTCACCATCTTATAGTCATTGATCATCGTGTTATAACACCAAGTATAAATCCAATGTAGCCGGGAGCACGGACTCATGTGTATAGGGTATGTATACTGCTTTGTGGAAGCTATGACCCAAGTGACTTGCAGTATGAATATACTTAGCACACAGCAATCTGGGGTACAACCCGTTATCGACACTAACTCCTCGAGCTGTGCTGTAGGAAAGTTAGGTACGTGACCCAAACCAATACTCCCCTTTTTCGGGGCTGTTTAACAAGTACAACAATGCAGAAGGTGTAAGCTCACACCTCTTGGGGTGGGTTTAGCCTCTCATGTCAAGTACATTCGAAATCTCGGTGTGGGATTTGAGATCCTCACCATTTCTGGCATACTTGTGCTGCCTCCGGTTCTGGGGTAAGTATGGAACAGTTTGTCTCACATGGTCTCCAAGTGGCTGTTCATCATCCATGCTTTCCAAGTCCATCAATGCTTTCGAAATCCTATACCAACAGCTTACCACTTGCGTAGCAAAACCCACCGATACCTTTGTCTCGTGAAATTTCTTGTGCAGAGCTGTTCTTGGCTAGAATGTGAACCAGTTCATCTTCATCCTCGAGCTGGTATCGTAATCATCGAATCATGAATACCTACCTCTACAATAGTAGTCAGAGCTCCGCAACTGTTGCACCTTACCTTTCTCTTCGTGATATTCATGTTCCCTGCTTGATGAAGCCTGCTTACGTTTATGCTCAGAATAGGTCATGGAACTTGTTGGATGGGTGGCTGATATGTTGATTGCCTATTCGATCATCATTCGCTGGGTCATGATGGAATGGGTATTGTAGCTAGTCCTTTTCCGATACAGATGCTCAGCTGACTTCTCGACTGTAGACGAAGAAGCAGAAAGAATAGCGGGTGATAACAAGCATGAAACGATGTGTAGTATCCATGAGTAAGGTGTAACTTGTCGCCGTTGAGAATAGCTCCAGCTGGGTGTGGCGTGGACGTACGGAGAGCGTTGATGAAAGAGGAGGATGTAGACAGCCACGGACATAGTAGATATATCCTCATCTAATGTAGCACTGCTTAAGACATCAACAGATGTGTTTGATGGCAACGTTGATATATCATTGAAGGAAAGCGAGGCATTTACAAATGTTGGAGCAAGTTAAAGGTAACTTCAACTTGTGCCACGTGCAGTGCCGGATAATGTTACGACGCGCTCTATCTTTACTTTTGCGGCAATCACCACGATTTTCCACGAATGCGGTTCAAGGTCCCCTGATCTTTATCCTCGATGCAGCATTTCAACATGAACGGAACAATCCCAAGTGCACTCGTACGAGCCATGAATCGAGGCACGCTGTGAATGAAGCTCTACAACGCCAGCTTTATGATCGGCTACATCACAAGTCTGCGTGGCAAGCTACGAAGCAACCAGTGTCTATCTACATCACTCGTGCTACGACCGACTGGTTTTAAGTTCTACAGCTATGCCATAGGAGGCCAGCCAGGGTTAAAAGGATATCATTACACCGTTATGGCCTGCCTACAAGAATGACCAAGAACCCTACAGAATAAAATTACAGCCTAGAACTCCTGCCGAAACAGCTCCTTACTTACCACCACCTAGGTCGTGTTTAGCGCATCCATGCCTCTTAGCTATCAATCCTACAGTACTCTGGAAGCGCCCAAGGGTCCGTACGTCCCGCCTGGAACGTGCCGAATCGCTTCCTGCCATTGGCAACTCTTGGGCATCCACTTGTGCTTCAACAGCTTACGTTCCTTGAGCTCCAAGACCCGCTTTACCACACAAAGTAATCCTGACCATAAGCCATCACTGCACGTGTCTTAGTGTCACGCCATCCACAACCGTCGCAAGCTTGGAATGACGAACAAAGCCTCGGAAGTGGCTATCTCAAAAGCGGAATGGCCATCGAGGTTGCACCAAACTCGGCGTACCTGCATCAAATTCATCATTGTAACTTCGCAGAACTGTGATCAATGGACACCTCGCTAGCAACCTGCATCATGCAGTGCATCCTGCACGCTCCAGCATTCAAAGCAGCATTACCGCACCTTCCCGTGAGATCGACCCTGCATGGCCGATACGCCCACAGCGGTCAGTGTCCACAACGCTCCACACCTCGCGTGAATCGTGCATGGCGCGCTGCAGGTCACTGGGTGGCGTCAGATCAGCGAAAAGCGGCAAGTCGCCATTCCAGTTTCGGGGGGTGGAGCGGAAACTGTTCAACGTCGTTTGACTTTTTGCTTTGCTGAGAGTCCGCGCCAATCGGTGTTGTTATCAATGTGGAGGTCGCTGATCGGTGTGCATGAACTGACTTTGTGAGTAAGGAATGTTGTGCGCTGATTTGCTGCATTTCAACTTCATCTGCTCGCTGAGTGGTTGCGTGGTGATATTGGGCATGCATGCGTCAAAAATGCCAGCTGTGCTTCACCATTAATGTCGATTTTCAGTCATCAATGTCTTCCGTAAATGCGAGAGGTGAAAGTCGCTCTAAAACTGCTCGAAAATACAAATCTGTTTGGAACAAGGAAATTCGTGTTAGTCGTGAAATCATGGTGTTGAAGAGCCGATTATCGTCGTGAATGTCGGCTGCGACGTGCTGCCTCGTATGCCTCTGGATTGGCTTTCTGCGCTCGTTTTTGCAATTCTGGCACTTTCGCTTTGGCGTACTCTAGATCTCGTTTCGCTTCACGTACTTCGGCAACAGTCTCTTCAAAATTGACTCGCGACTTCTTCAAGCGCCGCTGCAGTTGTTCGCGCATCTCTGCTAGTTCTCGTTGTTTTGCATTCAGTTCGCCAGAACTGTATTTGGTTAGTTGTCGCTTTCAAGCGAATTGCTAGATTCGTCATGTGAATTTCGGATACTTACGATTGTGCCTGTTTCGCGACCGACCGATCCAGAGTGATCGGGTCGAAAGCGTCTTTCAGTCGGTAGGACAGCTCGTCGTCGATATCGATATCAGCTGCATTGCGAGAAGAACCTCGCCCGCTGCGACTATCTGAATAGACGCTGACATCACTGAATGTGCCGCCGGATCGACGACTGCCGTAGATTGTGCTGGTTTCAGAAAGTTCAGGTGGTGACATTGCCACTTTGGAGACTGGATGGCTGTAGGTTGGAGAGGTTTTGGCTGGCATTGTGATGGGTAGTGTCTTTTGTGGTCTGGCATAGCTGCCGTGATGACGAGATACTGTAGCGGCCATGGTGTTGTTAGGTTTTAGTATGCTTCTGTAGTTAATGTCAAACAGTCTGAGCAAGTCAATAGATCTTGGATAGTGGTTGAAGAGTGTTCAAGGCCAGTAAAGTAAGAAGTGGTGGTGGAAAGGAAGGAAAGAGAACGAAAGCCAAATCCCCAACGGTCGGAAGCATTTATACCCTTCCAAGAGAGCTGGAGCAAGGCCTGCTCCAAGAAGAAATTGCCAGAGCAAAGCCACCCCTGCGGCAGAGCCAATACGTGGTAGAGCGAGAGTGGTCCATCACCGTCAGCTGCAGCAGGAAACCCCGCCGGGTTACGAGTTCAAAGCAGGAAGTGGACACGTGTGGAAGGTGCCAGGCCGGTAGATTGGACGAGGGAAGGAGCATGTGTCATGGTCGGACCAGTCCGTCACCTTCCGTCCGTAGCGGAAACAGGTGCGGGTGACACAGTCCAGCCAGTCAATACAGTCGGTGGAGGTTAGGAAGCAGTAGGCAAAGCCAATGCAGTAAAAGCAGCAGGAGGGGGCGCGCATCATGTCGTATTGCGAGGAGGCTAATGGTACGCTGGGGGAGGGATCCAATAGATGGATGCCAACATGGCACAATTCTCTCAACTCAAGCAGGGATACGGCAGCTGGCAATGACTGGAATTTTATCAAAGACCCCACAGGGAATTGGCCGACAGAGGGTAAGATGGTCGGTTCTCGCGGGGCACTCGCTTGCTGAGGAAAGGCGCGATTGAGGGTTCTGTGTGGACTTGGTGGGCGGCAGCAGTAAGATTGATTATTGGTGCGATTAAGCACAGACCGGCAGTACCCAGGCATTAGTTTCGGGATCTAGAAGCGGGAACGGAGGCATGGGAGCGGCCACAGTCGAATTGGCTGCCTCAATTTATCATGATTGAAGTTCTGGACGTTGTGGTGTGGGAGAAGACGACGGTGAGGTTGACAGGCAAAGACGACAGATGAGGTTCGCCAAACGCGCAGCCAGGCTAGCAGGGGCCTAATGCCGACCAAGAAAATGCAAAACACTGGCAAAGGTGACGAGCACGCCGAGGAATAGACGGACGGGATTGAGTGCATGCCCACTACGCCGCAATCGTACAAAGAAGTGATATTGATTTTGTTGGCTCCTAGTCAGTGAGAATTCGCAGACTCTCGTAAAACAGCCACAAATTGGCGGATGAATTAGGCTTAGTGTGAACAAAAGAGCTTCCTACACCAGAAACGTACAGAACAGGGGTCACGGCTTTTTGGAAAACAGCACGATGAAGTGATGATGCAAGTCATACCGACTACCTAGGTAGCAAAAGGCCAATTATCCATCACGCGTGGAACTGTGCGCACTCGGTAACCTCAAACAAGAGTCTTTGCTACTGTGAAACAGCACACATTAACTGGTGAACTCTGTGCTGCTGCGATTGGATAGGTAGTTTTTACTCCATGCCACGAGGATCGTTTTGCATGACGGTAACGGTGCGCGGAGACAATTATTCCGATAGGGTCTGCAGCGTATATAACTGGGGCTGCTACGAAGATGACGATGCACTGGCAGAAACTGATATTCAGCCTCAACCTGCTTATCAGAACGATATTATTATTACCTAGGTAGTGAACAGGAGGGTGACTACCTGAAGGCTTAACATGTACTCAAACAGGGACTGGAGCAGTCGTTGCTTCGCCACGTAATATAGCTACAGTTTGAGGGGGCAAAAGAGGGTGCCCCAAGAACACCAATGCGTGGTAGACTCTCGACATCACCCGTCTCGGTCCATGCCAGCCACTGTGCTAAATGGTACTAATTACCTACGCAGGTGAGTATGCATGCATCGACCGCGCCCAAATAGTTTGATCCTGCCTTCTTCATCCAGCATCAATAGATGCCGTGTGTAGCTCATGCATGGCACCCACAGTGGTTGAAGGAACTTTGTCCATTCACTTAACATGGCAACGAACTTCACTTGTCAACGCCGACCCGCAACGCCGTTCACATGCGCTTCAACAGTCATTGTTCGTGACATCCACCCCGTGAATACCCCAAAGCACCCGTGCATCAAATCGTCTTGCCCATGTCAGATCCCTGATTACCTCTCGGATCGAGCAAACCCATCATCATCCTCCCCAATCGGTTAAAGTCCACCGGCTTAGTCAAATAATCGGTGAATCCCGCTGCTCCAGCTGCCGCTCTTTCTTCTGGCATGGCGTTAGCTGTTAACGCCATGATCGGCACGTTCGGATACGCATGATCTTTCTCCCATTGCCGAATTTCTGCACAAGCTTCATACCCGTTCTTCTTGGGCATTTGAATGTCGCAAATGATTAACGAATAATAACCTTGTGGTCGACTCTGGACCTTGTCAACACATTCCTGCCCGTCCCTTGCTTCATCGTTCACTAGACCGACACGTCGAAGATATCGTTGAATCACCATACGGTTCGTGTCACTGTCCTCGACGAGCAAGAGGCGAAATTGTTTGTTGCCTATCGTCTCTTTGACTTGGTTGGCAATCTTTTTAAAGTCGTCGGAACTATTCTGTGCCACTTCACGCGCGCGATCCTTGCTCAGGTTCCTTAGCTGGGCTGGATCGAAAATCATCGCAAACACTGACGGTTTGACAGGCTTGTGTACTAAAAATCCCTTGCGCCCACTGACAGTAAGGTTCATAAAGTCTTCTGCGATGTCTCGCTTTTGGTAGTGATCCGTGACAATGACCAGCGCAGGCATTACCGGCATCGAAAAAGAAGCCATTTGCCGCATGAAGAGCATAAGGTCAGAGCTGGCCGGGAGGTCTAGCACAATATGCGTAAACACTGGGAGTGTCCCAGCATGTCGAAGCTCAAGGAATGCATTGATGTCTGGAAGCGCTGTAACGTTGACGGGGATTGAGTGTGGCACAACATGCTCGATGTGCTGCTTGATTGCATTTCTTGCGTGCTCTGCTGGACATATGACAACGATAGAATAGGTTTGAGGATGTGGTTCTGCTGCGGCCTTGGTTCCCGGACCTTCAGATTGTGCGCGATACAAGGATGGTATCGACGCCTTTCGACTGGAATCTTGCTCGGTGGGCACGATGCTTGTCGGCTGCGTTCTGGCTGTAGTCACCATAGAGTCCGGAGTCGGAAGATTTGACGAATTTGATGGAGACGGCACAAAATTGATCGAATTGGACCGAAAAGACTGCACCGAGCCTTCAGAGCGGCCAATGGGTGAAGTGACCGCTGGTGATGCCGGCGCAGGAGACTCTGTTTGGGGGGACGCGTATTTGGATAGGCCAGGCGTGTGAACAATAGTCTTTGAGGACAATG
>Ga0068618_1000468_pt1 | contig 11246 bp, 7 predicted proteins | sample InSIn2SAF170_2_FD_77423 | JGI IMG/M metagenome (GOLD analysis project Ga0068618, IMG submission 77423) | Clean room microbial communities from NASA Spacecraft Assembly Facility at Jet Propulsion Laboratory, Pasadena, California, USA -... ...
AAATAATATCAATTGATATATAAAATATCAAGGGTATTCTTAACTGGCCTACTCCAAAGAATGTGATAGATGTATGGTCATTTAAGGGACTTGCAAGATATATTTCATATTCATTAACAGATTTTGAAAAATTGGCCATCCTATATCTTATTTACAATGTAAAGGAGTAAAATTGGTTTGGTATACTAAATGTGAAGACATATTTCAACAATTAAAGAATCTCTTGAATAATGCTCGAATTCTAAAAATCATAGACCCAAACAAAAATTTCATACTATGAACAAAATCTTGTAAGGAAGGATTAGGTTGAGAACTTATGCAAGATAATCATGCAATAAGATAAAAATCCAAAAATTGAAAGAAAAAAAATATATATATGTTACCTATGATTTGGAACTCACAAACATTATGCATGCATTAAGTATGTGGCATCCCTATTTGATGGGTAGGAAATTTATTTTGATGATAGACCATAGTGGATTAAGACACCTATTTCATCACCCTCATTTAAATGCTAGATAATCTAAATGGATATTATTTATTAGTGATTATGACCTTGAAATAAAACAAGTAAATATAAAAGTGAACATGGAAGTAGACACACTTAGCCAAGCCATATAAATTATACATTTACTAGTTATTAGTACTTGTGAATCTAATTTAAAGTCTAGAATAAAAGAAGCTTTGAATGGGAATGTGTATTTCTACAAATAAAGAAAGGTTTGTAGTACGAGTCACCAAAATAGAAATAAATAAATAAACAAAATAAAAATAAAATGATAATAATAATATTTATATATATGGGCTATTAGATGATTGTAGAAAAATTTATGTTCTATAAAGACAAATTGCCTATTCTTGATTTAGTTGAGTTCAAGAAACTCAGTTGATATGAAATGCACAAGAAACCATATTCAAGATACCTAGGATACGAGAAAATGATCGCTATAATAAGGACATTATATTTTTGGCCTAGAATGGAAAAGGGAATTGAAAATTAGATTGCAAGATATATTAAGTGCCAACAAGTTAAAGTGGTACATAAACACAAAATAGGGTTATAGCAACCTATACCCATTTCTAAATTGAAAGCAGAAGTGATCACCATGGAATTCATCATGGTACTACCAATAATAGTAAAACAACATGATGCTATCATGACTATACTTGATAACTTTAAAAATTATAGTCATTTTATCCCTATGATGCCCACTTTTAAAGTAGTAAATATTGCAGAAATTTGTATCAAAGAATTTTTCAAGTTTCATGGAATATCTACCACAACATTATCTGATATAGATCTAAATTTCACGTCAAGATTTTGGAAACTATTATTTGAAAGTTTGGGTGCACAACTAAATTCCAACACCTCTTGCATCCACAAATATATGGGTGAACAAAAAGAAAAAATCAAGTAATGGAAGAAATGATTTGCATGTAAATTATGAGTAAACCAAGTAAATTGGAAAACTACCTTGCATTTGGTGGAATTTTCATCTAATAATTGTTATCAAGAATCAATACAAAATAGTCATTTTAAAGGACTACATGGTTGAAAATTTGTTACACCTATAAGTTGTGACATTCCAATGAATAGAATCACACTTGCATCATAAATGTTGAAAGAGATGATGAAAGAAGTCATCAAGATAAATAAAAATTAAAAAATAAAAAACTTGAATGTCTTCGTAGCACATTCCCCCAAGATAGTCGTAGCACACTTCTTGGAGACGGTGGAGCGCACTTCTTGGGAGAAGGAATAATGCATTTTCTGTTGGTAGCATGAGTGCACTTATTGTTGATAAGCACACTCCTTGAAAGTAGTGGAAGTGTATCTCCCAAGGATAGTGCCAACACACTCCTATGTGATATTCAATGTGCACTTCTTGTTGGAAGAGGGAGCACATTTTCCTAGGTTAGCACTATCACACTTCTTCATGATAGTCATCACACTTTCATCTCCTATTTTTCTTTTTTAAATTGAGAACACTCACAAACCCTAACCCTAATTACATGTGTGCTCTCTCTATAAAGAGTCTAGCCCATATCTCATTTAAAATTGAACTTTTAACTTGGAACTCTCTACATTTTTGGAGCACAGTGAGAACTCTCTTATCCCTGATTGCAAGTTCACCATCATCAAGGTAATTTTCTCAACTCTCTCTTTTGCTTGCTTTTGCTTTCGCATTTTTTTTTTCTTTCACGTGTGTTTCTTTTGCCTATTTTTCCTCCTACATATGTTTCTTCACACTTGCATGTGCTATTTTTAATGTCTCTTCACATTCATAGACTAAACGTAACTTTTGATTATAGTCAACACTTGTGTCGCATAAACTAGTGCCTTAATTGTTGCACTTGTTGATTAATGTCGTTTTATTGTCATTTTAGTGTGTGCATGCTGGTTTTGGGAAGTTTTACTATTCTTATCATAATCCTAATTGTGTATCTGTGTTTGATCACATTCGATACCTATTTGTATGCTCTCTCTCTCTCTCTCTCTCTCTCTCTCTCTCTCTCAAATGATCTCACACCTATTCAATTTTAGGGTTCTTCCTTGTCTTGACATTTTATGCAAGCGATGAACACATTCAACTTTCAGCCAAGTGAAGAGAACATAATGCACTCCCAAGCCCAAATTGTGAGACTGTTGTCTCCTAAACTTGTACGCTATGCCCATCTTGAGGACATCTTCCCTCACAAGTGTTTAGTGCATCTCCAAAGCACAATTACCCACCTCTTTCTTCTTACACCTGTGCTTTGCACCAAGCCTTGATAAGCCTTTCCTTATGGAGCACATTTCACACTCCAAGTGGATAGTAGGGTCACCTATATCCCCTTAGTTATAGCACATTTCACATTCTTAGTCCTCAATCCTTTAGCCACTGTCTCCAGGACTTACTCTCTACACACAAGATTTTTCTTCTCTCTTGCCCTAGAGTAGTGCACACTTCCAGTGCCCTTACCCTCACCACTTGTCTCTTGAACCTCTGTCTTGCACCCAAGAAATCTCGTCACCCAGTACTAGTGCATTTTCCCGTCACAATGGGCATCTTGCATGCTAAATGAAGATAGAATAGGTGATTTTGGGACTGATTTTGTCTTGGAATGAGTGAATTTCATTTCTAGTTATTACTGAGATATATCCTATTAGCCCAACATATTATCATGGTAGATGACATTCAAGGATTTCATCCAGAAGAGGTTTCAAGAAGACTCTTGGGGATGTTAGACATAAATATAGCATCATGTAGGAGATAAGGGAAATTTCTATGACAGATAGATGGAAATCCATGATGACTTAGAAGGTTCTAATACTATATTTGGACCCTTTGGAGGGTGTACATGAAGTACCTTCCATATTTCTCATAAAGAGTTGAAGACACAGTAGTAGAGGACAGGGTTTGCTTTTGATACATTATAATGAGGCTTCATGTCACAATTTCCAAATTGTGATTTTTCAAAGCATGAACATAAACATGTGTTTTTCCACAATTTTGTTGGAATATAATTTTTATTTTGAAAAATAGAAAATGTAAAAATTATGGAAGCCTAAGGGTCACACATGGAATGTGAAGGATCATTAGGAAGTCTAAAGGTCAAAGAGGAGCTCAAACATCAGATAGGAAGCTCAGGAGTGTTGAGGGAGCTCAAAGGTCACATGGGAGGTGAAAGGTCAACTCATTTGTTATAAATAAAGCCTCATACCTCAAGCATAGGGACTTTTAGAATTTGCTTCTCAAGCTTGGAATAGGAGAGAAGATCGTTCTTTGGAGGAGAAAGTGTTGGCTTCATGTTCCACTATTGGGGCTAGTGATGCATCATTGTAATTATGTATATTGACACTTTCACTTAATATTTTGAAGCTCTTTGAGCCTAGTGTACTTTCATGCATGTATTGTGAATGTTTTAAGATTGTTCTTTCATGTTTTTGATGTACACTTGTGTTCATATGTACTAAATAAAATGAACTATTTCATTGTCTTTGGTATACATCTTAATTGAAGTGTGCATCTTTCTTTCTTTCATGATCGTTGATACTTTGTGAACTTTTTTGCAGATTAATCAATGATTCTTTCTATATATGTGGTTGTGTCTTTATTGGGATGGTACTATTACTTTTATTCTAAAGGTTAACTCTCTCTCTTCCTACCTATGAAAGTACTTCATACACATTGCAAATGTATGTTTCACAAGGCTAATTGACTTGCTTGTCTCAAAATTTATGAGTATGCTCTCTTATGTTGATTGATTTCAACCAAAGAAACTTTAAGATCACTATAATGGAAGTTAGGTAGATTTCATAGATGGGGCACCTATCCTAAATAGTGTGAGGTCTAATTGGGACTTCATATGAGGGAGACCCCTTTGTGTTGGAAAAATATCAACATAAAATGGTGATAGAAGGAGGGTTGGATGACAAGCTGGGCTCGTAGAGTCTAGTCTGAAGCATTCATCTGGAAATGAAGCCTATCAAATATTAACCTTGGCATATTTTTGGACAAGTTTAAATATTTATGTCCCTCTGGAAATAATCCATTACTTGTCAGAGTTTAAGTTTAATGGTGAGTGTCAAACAATTGTACTTGGACATATGTTTCAATTTCTTCAAATTTGTAATTCTAATGATATACATTGTAAAGATGTTATTGACAAGTTTTTTACCCTCACAAATGAAGGTCATGTCAAGTAATGGTGTCACATGAAACTAGTCAGATTTATCCATTCATTCAAACAGATCATCTAAGAGCTTCGTGAAGATTTTGGAAACTACAATTATCATGATTTGTACAAAAGGATTAATCATATTAGAATGAAATTTGATGAATAATCACATGATTTGGTTATTATATTTCTTAACCTTTGCTATGAATTTTCCAAAGAAAATGTGGATTTGGATTTCATGGGCGAAAATTTTCAACGTGAATCAAAAATTAAATAAGTCAAATCTCAAAGGAATAATTTTGTCCCCTGTTTGTCGCTTCTCCTCCTTTTTCATTACCAAATAAAGTGGTCTCTCATGATGATGTTGTAGTTGGTAAATAAGAATATAAAATTGTTGATCCACTTATTTTACCTTCATCTCCTTTCCATGATCAATATTTCTGAGGAGAAGAATGATCCCTTGATTCCTCGAGATGACATTAATGTGCATAATCTAAATATTTAATCTAATATGATCAAAATTATTTTTTCTTCAAGGGACACGCATCATATTCTATCATTTACATCTCATGGTTCTTTATACCTATATTTGCTTGATCAATCTTCTTCACCAAAAATTGCTTTAGGTACTCTTGATCCTCAATTATTGGTGCACGTGGTGATCAAGTACAAGATGACTATATCTCATAGGTAGAGGAAGAAAAAGGTGAAGATACATTCCATCTCTCATCCCTTTTTCAAATTCTTGTATGTCAACGTGATTTTTCTACTTTCTTGGTTGATCAAGGATATTTTTATCTCAGTAATCGATCGAATGAAACCAAAAATCTTAACCAATATAAAGTCTTGGGAAACCATCATCCTGATTACAATAACTCCATTACTATATATGATGATGAATGTCTAGGTATATTGATTGATCCCTCAATTTATCAAGAAGACTTGGATGTGTATGGCTTAGATCTAAGATCTGATTTGATCAAAGAAAATTGTCACAGAGATTCCTTCCTCATCCCATTATCCCTTGTATCCTACTACATGTAAAATAATTGATGATGAAAATATTCCATTCCCTTAAAATTTGAAAACTAATGAGCTGAATTTTGAATTGAGACAAGGTGGTAAGGACGTCCATGATGAAGAAGGTGAAAATTAATCATTGACTTATAATCTCAAATCTAAGATGGAATCAATCCTTCAGTTTAGGTTATTCATGGAAGCTTTCTGATCTACACATCCTTAGATAGACATCTAGAAGAATATTATGACTTGAATAATCTCTTTTTTGAGGTTAAAAAATAATATCAAACCAATGATATACACAACTTCTATTTGATTAATAGTGATCTTCATGAAATAACTTATAATAGTTGTCCACATACAATTCATGATCAAACTCAATGCTCAAAAAATAATTATTTAACATTTGGAAGTTTAGGGGCTTGTCATGGATTTGAGGTACTTCAACTTTTTTGATAGTTATGTCAGGTTCTTACAACCCTGGTGAGATCCATGATCTATGTCAAAGTTAGATTTTATCATATAATTCCTTTATCAACATTGTCACACTAGATATGAGCTAACCCTTGAATGATTTTCAACATTTTTAAGTTAGTTTTATTAAGTCTCAATATTGGATTCCTAATTGGGTGTAGGTTTATTATTTAGTTAATTCATATTCATACAAGACTCTTGTATTAATCTAGGTTTGGAGTGCATATCTTTTATGAATGTAACTAGATTTGAAGTTGTCCATTCTGATTATTGAGATAATAATTATCATAAAATGAAATACTTCTCCCTATTGAACTCTTTTGTGAATGATCAAATTCTCATATTTCTTGTGTATGCTATTAAGCCAGTTATTTTCATCCTGTCGCAATCTATCGCCTTGAGTATTATTGAATTCTTGAATTATTTGGCGAAGTAGAATCCTTGTGCTAACAAATTGATTTGTCATGCTGATATAAATAGTAGATCTGATTTGGCACATGTTTATAATCTTTTCCTAGTTTGGTTTCATTATTTTCTGCCTCCTAACTAGGTTTTTGGATTTACTATGTTTAATATCATCTTTAATACCCAAGCTCTCATGTTGTTGGTCTATTTTGTGATTGGGTACAAGGTTGTTGGAAATAATAAGAAGGGGGTCAATCAATATTTATTATCAATAATATACTTTTAATTTCACAGAGCATTAATTGTTATTAGTATCATATAAACATATATATTATTCAACACCATTTGACAATGCATAAAAATAGAGGTGGTAGATAGAAATATTTTTAGGTGGAAACCCCTCCAAGAAAAAACCCACCAAATGCCCCTTAATATTGGTATTCAAAATATTTACATCAAGGTTTCAGCTCCAACTAAAGGATGATCCAACCCCTTGATTTACATGCTCCAACCCGTAGGGTGCTCTTATGCCCTATTTACCAGTTGCAACCAGAAGGATGCTCCAAGGCCCTATTCTTCAGGCTCTGACTTAATGGATTCTCCAACACCATATTTATCGTCTTCTACTAGACAAACTCGCCAATGCCCTATGCATGGTAAAACCTTCCCGATAACTATCATTCCACCCTAAAGTGTTCTTATGCTCAAACCTAAAGGAGACTCCACTCTCCTTACTTACACCATCATGCCACCTTAATCAACCAGTGGACCACATTTCAAAATTTTCAAACTGCATCCACTTATGCTCGATATCGATAGTAAACTGCAAAAAAATAATATGTAAGTCAATGAAATATTCCTTTTCTCCTGCCTCTTCTATTGCCACTACTACTATTGCTACTTCTGACTATTGTCACAACTACCACACACATTGTCACAACTCTCACACATAAAAGTCATTGTTCACAAGGTCACTGATATGTCAATTCATATTATATCATTGTATAATAACATCTTAGGTAATCAAATCATAGCTTATCAATTGTCCTACCGAAAGAATAAAACCATAATGTCACTTAACTGCTTATGCCTTTGTACAATAATCAATTCCAATTATATAGTCAAAACAATATCACAATATTATAAACTCAATAACTAAAAATGTTGTAACCACTAACAGAGTAAATTCTACAATTATTTGATAACTTGCAATTTTTGTCACTAAAAGATACCAATACTAATCAATCTTGTTAATCATGTCTTCCTCTATAATCTACATATTATCATTTTACAACTTGTAGTAAAAAATAGAATCATCAAAATAGAACATCAAGACATCTTATGAGTTCTCACTATAGAGCTTTGATTATAAAACTTCTTCCATAATTCAATTAAGATTAATGATGACTTACATAACCCAAAATCACTAGAAAAAATTAACTATTCTACAATATGATTCTTTTTAGGCATCCTCCAAATGGTTTTTCAACCACCCATAATTCCTAATTATGCGACAAAAAAAACTTTCAAAAAAAGAATAAAATATGTATATGGTGCTCATTATTCTTATCAAGTATTGTGAAATATAGCAAATATTTCCCTTAACAACTCAATATACCCAACATATAAATTTAATGTATTATATTCACTTAATTCATGCTCATGGTCCATAAGCGATAACATGATTTTAGAGAGTCGTGGATGGGAGCATGAATGTAGTTGTGGTCATACCAATACCTATTGCTTCCAACAAAATGATTATTGAGTGTTGATCTAATTATATACATTTGTGCATCAAAGCTTCACACACACATGTTGATCCATGAAATGGTATCGTTGAATCACAATTCTTGACAGTTTAATGCACATTTCTCATAGATGTGTTAGGATAGATAAAGTGTTAATTTTCTAAGCTGAAAATTGTTAATTTTTCATAGGTCTATATTGTTCTTTTCTTCGATAATTTCATTTATTCATTAACACATTAGTTCACCCCATAACATCATAACATTATTCAGATTTACATCATTATTCAACAGCTTATGCAATTATCTAGAAATAACAATATCATCATCATCAATGTAGTGGAACATAAAGGAACAATATAAGAAAGGCATTCACACATAGAGACACCAGGATTGGTCGGAGACTAGTGCAAAACCCACTATGGGGAAAACCCTTTTGAATTATTCTCTTCTTATATTTTCATCAAATGATTTAGAAAAAGAGGGTACAATGATCCATATCTTCATCTATGTAACTAACTAGCAAAGACAACTACAACATCCATAAATGAACCCAACAAATATTATACTTAAAAATATGATTCTGAAGTGTGTAATGAACTGTCATTGTCTGCAATCAATTGTTGAACCCTATGTCCACTGAGCAAAATATTCGAACAACTGAGATTACATCATTTAGGTCCTAGTCACAAAGAGGAGGAGACATGTGAACGACTATAGCAGTCCAACCAGACCCTTAAGCATGGCATGTGGGCGACTCAGGCCAGATCTGATCTGAGAGAAGCGAGCGACTATGATTCTTAAACCCTAACTCCTAGTAGCATGGATGGAGAGTTTTTCATGAAATTGGAAGGCTCCAGCCACACAGATGAGCTTTTGTGTGGGTGAATGTGGTCAATTTGTTCACATGATGTGCCTGTGGCTGTGGCCCAAAATCCTAAACTTGAGTTGCGAGCTTTGGTCCCTACAATTTCACCTAAGAGTGAACATGTTCCTCTGCAGATGAGCCTCAGACCTATGCGAGCCAAAAACCAAGATAGAAGAGTGTCTCATGATGGTATCCAAATGAGGAAGATGTCACTTGTATTTAAAGCCTTCCATGGGTGTCCATAATGTTGTATGGTTGAGCTTGTCAAATGTGCACATGTGGGATTTTCTTCATAAGTGCACTTTCCCTTACCCAATTTGAGTGATATTTAGGTCTCTTTTGGTCCTCTAGAAAATAGAAATTTACTGTAGTCATTATCTCCATAAAATGAGTTGTAGATAGTCGGATTTGATCGTAGTTGCATATTTTAACACTCCCTCTCAACTAGGGAAAATTCCAACTACATCATGTCATGTGTAGCTTGTCATAAAATCACATCCAATATCAAGTATCTCATCATTTTGTGTCATCATTGATCATCTCAGTTCATATTTGTCTCATTCCTTCTTATCTCTTGATTGTCCACACTCATATGTTGAATATTCTCGAATATAAAAGAAGAATAATTTGTCATCGGAGGGGAGCCTAAGCTACCACCCTCTATTCATCGGGCTACTACCTGGGAACATCGGCAGGGGGGAAAATCTAGGAACCACATCATCATCAGAGAGAATATCATCAGGGATAATATCTCAACCTAGAACCACATCAGGGAGCATATCTCAACCTGGAATCTCATATGGGAGTTGCTACTATGACCCCATATCAAGAATAGGATATCCAAACACACAGGGGAGCATATCTCAAGCCTCCATTCAGATCGGGGAGCTCATTCTCAAATTTGAATCACATATGGGATAAAATCTCAACCCAATCCTATTTCTTGTCACTCTTCCCATTGATGAATCTAAGAATTAATGTGGTAGAACACTTGCATCATAATCAACTTGGGTGTTACACCCAAAGTACACTCTCGACCTATTGACCTAATGAGGATGATATTCCCAACAAGCCTAGCTTATGGGTATGATTCCAACTGGCGTATACTCTACAAATACCAAGATAGGGGAGAAATTTATTTGGCCCTATGGAGATAGGGGGGCAACATATTTAACCTAGTGGGTAAAAAATAGGGGTTATATCCATTTCACTATAGTTTCCTCAACCCCAGGAGACCTTCCATCTCAATTCCACACCTTGAGATCTTAAACAGGGATGAATAGCTAGCTTAGTGTCCTCAATCAATGATGCTCTCTATAGATCAACAAAATATCATCGTACTTATATCTAGTAATTGTCATGTCTCAATAGTAGATGCCTCTTGTTCATACAAGACATCAAATTAAATATCTTATTAGGACGTAAACAATCATATATATTTCACAAAAAGGATACCATATTCATCCTCATCTCAAGGAGGTGCCAACCACAATCCTGAGATTGTCTCATACAACAACACTACTTCAATATATGAAGGTAACTCATGTTGGGAATAATACTAGGGGGGGGTTGGGGTTGAATTAATATTATCAAATCAATAACCTTTTCATTTCATAATCAGATTTATATGCGCTACTTCAATGAAGTGAACTCACGTGTGCACGCAACTATCTTTAAGGCAACCAACGTATATTTAGTGAACTTATGATTCAATTAATTAATCATATATTGATCTTTAATAAGTGTATCAATACTTTATTAACCATTTAAACAGTAACCATGTGCATTAATAACAGAATAAACCATCACACATAAGTAACACACATGAACACCAAGATTTAAGGTGGAAACCAAATGTGGGAAAAAAACCACCTGCTATTGTCATCTATATCTTCTTTTAATATAAGAAAAACTTGTTCAAAATCTTGTACTGGTGCAGACTCATACCAGTATGTAGGCACCCACCTATAGAAGGCTACAACCTTATCTCATTCTCTAGCTTCTATTGGATGGGAGATACAACCCCCTAGTTCTTGCACTTGTCGATATGTTTACTAGTATGTAGGCACTGA
>Ga0068618_1000471_pt1 | contig 11208 bp, 10 predicted proteins | sample InSIn2SAF170_2_FD_77423 | JGI IMG/M metagenome (GOLD analysis project Ga0068618, IMG submission 77423) | Clean room microbial communities from NASA Spacecraft Assembly Facility at Jet Propulsion Laboratory, Pasadena, California, USA -... ...
AGGTGATAGCTCCCTAGTGGAGTCGCAATTTGTTTTTGGAGAATTTGGTATCTACGGATAGATACTAATTACCTAGATAAGTAGGCATATCTAGAACAATAATTTAAAGTGTTGGATGTGGCAACAAGAATATTCCAATTTTAATTGTTCCTTGAATTAAAATTCGAATTTAGTATCACTAGCCACTTGAAAAATAATTAATTAATTCATCTTTGATTAATTAGTTGGAGAAATTCAAGATAGAATTCTTTGTGAATTCATGCAACAATTATCCCTTAAATTAAGGAGATTATCCCTTAAGGAGATAAGGATAAGCTATAATTGAGTTGTAATTAGTCAGCTTAGTTAAATGAGTTATGTCTATTTAAATTAGTTCCAAACAGTTTGAGGAACTAATTGTGAGTTTAGTCAATTAATGCATGCATGCATCAAACTAGTGTACTCCAGACAACTGAATATTCTCATAAATAACCCATGAATTTCTATTAAAAGAAAGACCCAGTTGAGATTGAAGACAACGATAGTGTACTATCATTTGCAAGAATTTTCCTATAAGGAAAACTCTTGCATGCAGAAGGAATTCATTCCTTGAGATTTGCAAATTTTTATAGGGTGTAAGATTAGTGTGAGTGATCAACGTTACACATGGTAATGGTAGGATCACCTAGGAAAAAATGCGCTAAGAAATAGGAGCTTGGAGGGTAGTTTAGAGGACTTAATGAGAAGTCTATTTTTCCTATGAGAATTTGTGAGGATTGTATTAAGAGCTGGTTAGCTGTGAGAGCTAAAGCTATGTGTAATCCTGAGATATTTCCACTTGTATGATAATATAGATAATGGGATTTTTAGCTGAGTCTTTCCCCCGAGTATTTTTTGTGTTTCATGTGCATTGTTTCTGCTTCTGGTTATATGTGTTCTACTTGATCTTGCTCAAATTTATTAAGCTTCTGCAAGTTTGATTGCAGAAGTAGTTTAAAGTATTTTTCTTTAGTTATATTGAATTATCAGGTTAATCTATAGTGAGAATTTCTACATGGTATCAGAGAAAATGCTATCAAAGCTATGAACAGTATACAAAGAAGAGAATTCGAAATTTGAAGTTCAGGATTGCAGGTACAAATAAAATTCATCTCGTAATTCAATTTGGTCAATGGAATTCTATGGCTTGAGACTTGAGTATGCCTTGGAAGGCAGCTTGAATTACATAACATGGAAATATAGAATGGAAGTTGTATTAGAAGATAATGGTTTGAAGGATTTCATTGATAAATAAATCCCCAAGCCAGTTGTAGCTAATGCACAAGAATTGGTTGAATGGAAGAAGCGTGTGGCGAAGGCATGAAAGATGCTTCTAGATGGAGTTTGAGACCATATTGTTTCGAGTCTCCATGGGAAGGATACTCCATTTTGAATGTGGAAGACATTGAAGGATGTACATCATAATAGTAGCGACTAGAGAAAATTGGTGCTCAAGGATAAGCTTCAAAAAATCAAGATGGAGAAGGGTGATACTATTTCTTCATATCTAAACAAGCTCATCACCTACAGAGATGAGCTTGGTAGTGTGGGAATGACTATTGCCGATGATGATATGGTGAGCCTTGCTCTCCTCGGTCTTCCAAAGAGCTAGAATAACTACTAGGATTCTGTAAATGGAAGAGAGAAACCGCTAGAATGGGAATGACTATGGTCAGATCTCATGCGGGAGGAGAGGAGCACTCGAGATGGTTCTTCATCAAAGAATGATGATGAAAAATATATGGCATCAACGAGTAAGGTAAGGAAAGGGAAATGGAAGGCTTCCCATTCCAAATCGAATTCTTCTCATGGAGAGAAGAAGGGTGACAAATCTAAAGTGATATGATTTAATTGTCATGATATGGGACATTATGAAACTAATTGCGCATCGAAGAATTCCAAGAAGGGATCCACAAAAGGATTGAAAGGTGAGGCATTAGCCTCTTAATTCAAAATGGAATTTACCCTCATTTCTTGTATGGTTTCATCGACGGTGGGTTGTGTTTGGTATCTTGACAGTGGAGCCTCATTCCACATGACTGACAATAAAAGTTTATTTAGTACCTTAGAGGAGAAAGACCTCAAGATGTGCATAGAGATGGGTGATGATGGAAAGTACAATGTTTCAGAAGTAGGCACAATTTCTTTTTAGAGGGAGCATGGAGCTCCTCTCACCTTCACACATGTGAAGTATGTGCCTAGACTGAAAGAAGAACTTGGTATCAGTCATGATGTTGGAGGACAAAGGCTATGATGTTGTCTTCAGTAAAGGAAAGGTGTTCGTAAGACACATAGCCATGGATCATACCAAAAGGATCAGGATTTGAGTGAAGGATGTCTAGAAACTAGAGGTATATGACTATGCTGCATTGAGTTTGAAAGAAGAATTGGTGCAAAGCCAAGACATTGGCAAGTTATGGCACAAGATATTGGGCCATTTGCATCATGGGGCCTTGAAGATAATGCAGCAAATATCTACAGGAATTCCCAAAGGTAAACTTGAACAAGTTGACACATGCGAAGGTTGTACCTTGGGAAAGTATGCCAAGTCTTCCTTTCATGACCGAGACAGTCAAGAATAAGTGATCTTAGAGTGAGTTCATACTGATTTGTGTGGACCATTCTCGATGGCATCCACAACAAAGAAAAGCTATTATGTGATTTTCATTGATGATTATTCTCATAAATGTTGGATTTATTTCATGTAGAAGAAGGATCAAACCTTATCAAAGTTCTGTGAGTTCAAAGCGTTGGTTGAGAAAGAATCAAGGAAGAAGTTCAAGGCGATGAGAAGCGACAACAGTGGAGAATTTGTCTCTCAAGAGCTTAAGGAATTCTGTGTAGCAGAAGGAATTAAACGGGAGTTGACAACACCTCATAACCCACAATAGAATGGGGTGGCTGAGAGGAAGAAAAAAAATGATTTTAGGGGCAGCATGGGCGATGTTGCATGGCCAAGGCCTACCACTTAATTTGTGGGCTGAGGCATGCAACACAACGGTCTATTTGCAGAATACAAGCCTGCATCGCATACTTGGGATGAAAACACCAGAGGAGGCTTTCTCCAGTAAGAGACTAGATGTGGGTCACTACAAGATCTTTGTCTCATCGATATATTCCCATGTGACACAGGATGCATGGAAGAATCTTGAGCCAACAGGTAAGTTGGGGATACTTGTGGGGTACAATGATACACCCCACAACTATCAGGTGCACTTTCCTACCAGTCGGAGGATAGTGGTTCACAGAGATCTCAATTTTGATGAGTAGAAGACCATGCGATTTCCCTTGAGAGGTAGATCCAACCACAAGATGTCGAGGAACTGTTGGTTCCTGAGGAGGAGGAGCCTTAGACTAATGAAGAGTAGCCGCATGCAAAGGTTCCAGTAGTTGAGACATCCACTCAAGCAGAGTTTTCCAGAAATGGACAGAAGCACACAAGAGAAGTTGATAGATTGTTGTCGGATGCGAGAGAGAATATGGGAGAACCATATTATCAATACAGACAGAGGATATCACCTGAGAGGTACATTAGATACATGGCCCTTGTTGAGGAATGTGTTGAGACCGAGCCATATTCCTTTGAGGAAATAGTACAGTAGCCAAATTTGTTTGATGCTATGTGGAGGGGTGTGACTCCATAGTTTGGAATAGTGTTTGGGATGTTCTTCCAAGACTGAAGAACAAGTCAGTTGTGAGTTCTCATTGGCTTTACAAGGTAAAACAAGCTATTGATGGTAGTGTGGAGAAGCATAAGGAAAGATTTGTTGACCATGGCTTTTGTCAGGTTGAAGGGACTAACTGTGATGAGACTTTTGATCCTGTCACAAGGTACTCATCTATCAGATCGATGTTGGCACTATCAGCACAAATGGGTTGGAAGATCCATCAGATAGATGTGAAGACTCCATTCCTCAATGGCATGATTGAGGAAGAGGTGTACATAGAGTAGCCAGAAGGTTTTGAGACCTTCGATTGTGAGTCACATGTGTGCTGACTCAAGAGAGCTTTGTATGGGCTATAGAAAGCACCTCATGCTTGGTACACCATGATTGACAACTACCTCACTGGGTTGGGCTTCAAAAAGAGTGAAGTGAATGGAAAACTGTACCACACCATGGGGAAGGGTAAGCAGTTGATCATTGTACTATTGCTAATCTCAAATTGACAGGTGATGATCAGTTGATCATGTCTTGCAAGGAGGACCTTGCAAGAGAATTTGAGATGAAATACATGGGTCTAATGCATTACTTCCTTGGCAAGGAAGTATGGGAGAAGGATGGGGAGTTGTTTGTGTCTCAGGGCAAGTATGCCACTAAGATACTCAGGAGATTCCACATGGAGAAGTGCAAGCCCAAGAAGACTCCTATAGTAGGTAACTGGAGGAAGGAGGATGCTAATTCATGAGAAGTAATAGAAGCTATTGTGTACAAGTAGCTTGTGGGTTCACTTATGTACTTAGTGAATAGATGATCCGATTTGTGCTATGAACTGAACCAGCTCAGTCAAGCTATGGTTCATCCTACCAAGATGTTTTGGAAGGTGGAAAAGCATGTATTGAGATACCTCAAAGGCACATCTCAGTATTGATTATGGTACAGACAGATAGAGGGAGAGAAGCTACAATGCTTCACTGATGTAGATTAGGCAGGGAGTCCATCAAATCAGAAGAGCAAATCAGGTGGAATTTTCAACCTTGGGTTGATGACAGTTTCGTGGTACAATAGGAAACAAAGTTTGGTTGCACCCAACACGGTAGACGTTGAATACATGGCTATAAGTCAGGCAACATGTGAGGCCATCTGGATGCCAAAAATTTTAGTTGGTTTGTTTGATTAGAGGATGCATCCAACTATGATCTATTGCGATAATCAGAGTTGTATCAAACTCTTTGAGAATCCAGTATTTCATGACAGTTCCAAGCACATCGACATTTTGTATCAGCATCTTAGAGGCTGTGTGGTGAGGAGGATCATGTTGTTGCAATATATTTCAGCTGAGGAGTAAGATGCTGACATTTTTACTAAGGCATTGTCAAAGTGTAAATTCAAGTTTCATAGACATAGGATTGGGGTGGTAGACAATCCCTTTCTTGTTGAGAGGGAGTGTTGAAATGTGGCAACAAGAATATTCCAATTTTAATTTGTCCTTGAATTAAAATTTGAATTTAGTCTCACCAGCTACTTGAAAAATAATTAATTAATTCATCTTGGATTAATTAGTTGGACAAACTCAAGCTAGAAGTCTTTATGAAGTCATGCAACAATTATCCCTTAAATTAAGGAGTGAAGGACGAGTTATAATTGAGTTGTAATTAGTTAGCTCAGTTAACTGAGTTATGTCGAGTTAAATTAGTTCCAAACAGTTTGAGGAACTAATTTTGAGTTCAGTCAGTTAATGCATGCATGCATCAAAATAATGTACTCCAGATAACTGAAGATTCTCTCATAAATAACTCATGCATGTCTATTTAGAGAAAGACCAGTTGATATTAATGACAGGGACAATGTACTACGAGTTTCAAGAATTTTCCTATAAGGAAAACTCTTCCATGTAGAAGGAATTTATTCCTTGAGATTTTCGAAGTTTTACATGGCTAAGATCAGTGTGAGTGATCAGTGTTACACATGGTAATAGTAGGATCACCTAGGAAAAACTGTGCTAGGAAATAGGAGCTTAGAGGGTAATGTGGAGGACTTAATGAGAAGTATATTTTTCCTATGAGCATCTATGAGGATTTTACTGGGAGCTGGCTAGCTGTGAGAGCTAAATCTATGTGTAATCTTGAGATATTTCCACTTGTATGATAATACAAATAGTGGGGTTTTTAGTTGAGGTTTTCCCCTGAGTATTTTCTTTCTTTCATGTGCATTGATTCTGCTTCTGGTTATATGTGTTCTACTTGATCTTGCTAAAATTTATTAAGATTCTGCAAGTTTCATTATAGAAATAGATTAAAGTATTTTTCTTTAGTTATATGCATTATCAAGTTAATCTATAATGAGAATTTCTACAGTGAGAGTTCCTTGACTTGTGTCAAGCTCACTAAAAATTGAAACAAGGTCCGTTGGAGCAAAGTTCCAATTTGAGTATTTGATTAGATCTCATAAAATCCCAGTTGAGTCTTTCACTTGATCTCGTAAGTGAACCTTCATTCCATATACCTCATAGCCAAGAGTAGTCTACTTAGGTGAATGCAATGAATCTTGATGTGATGTGGATGGGATCCAAGTTGGAGGAATAAATTTTAATCAAACACAAATGGTTGTAATTATTTCTTCTATTCAATAAAGTGTTTAAACATTTCTCCCATATGTTTGTATTGTTTTATAATTCTTATATGTGTGAAATGTATTTCATTCCATTCAGTTATATTCAATAGATATTTTGCTTTGATCAATTTTTTTTTTTTTTGCTGTTGTGTTTAAAAGTACTTCTCAAGTGTATTAAGTACAGGAAGGAGTGACAGGATCGATACAAAGGAGAAAAGAGGAAAGTAGAACTATAGGTAGGTCTTCGCATCTTCTCATCTTATCTATTTCTTATAGGAAAATACTAAAATACTTTAAACTATTGTTCTAGATATGGCTACTTATCTAGGGAATTAGTATTTATCCGTAGATACCAAATTCTCCAAAGCATGGGCCTAGATCAAATTTTGAGGAGGTGTGACAGGGAGGATGAATTCTTTGACATCCTTCTAGCATGTCATGATGGGCCTTCTGTAGGTCACTTTGCAGCAAAGAGAACAATGTTCAAGGTACTACAAGTAGGATACTACTGGCCCACTTTCCACCAAGATGCAAGAAGATGCACTAGTCAATGTGATTAGTGTGAGAGGATGGGAAAACCTACTCCCAAGGATTAAATTCCCTTGCAACCTCTGGTGACTCTAGATCCATTTGACAAGTGAGGCATGAATTTCGTTGGGCCCATTGATCCACTGTCAGGGTAGAAGAAGTACATAACTGTATGCACTGGTTATTTGATAAATTATGTTGATACCAAGGATTTCAAGGTACAAATAGAGGATAAATTGGTTAAGTTCTTAAGGGAGAATGTATTCTACAAGTTTGGGTACCCTAGAGAACTAGTAATCAACCAGGGAACTTAATTCACATCACATCTGATCGAAATTTTTTGAGGAAACATGGAATAAACACAAAAATTCAACTACCTATCATCTTCAAACCAATGGACAAGTAGAGGTCACCAATAGAGAATTGGAAGGCATCCTCACCAAGGTTATGAGAAGCAAAAAAGAAGATTGGGCTAGAAGACTAGTGGAGGCCACTTGGGCCTATAATAAAACTTGGAAGAAAACCACTGGTTTCTCCCTTTATGACTTGGTTTATGGAAATAAGGCTTTTCTCTCCATTGAGTTTGAGTATAACACCTTGAGAATGGTAGCACTATTAGATTTGGATGTTACAAAGGCACAATAGGAGAGGTTGCTCCAGCTTAATGGTTTGGATGAATTCAAGATGCAGGACCTCATACACATTGAATTTATCCAATTACAAAGAAAGGTTTGGCATGACAATAACATCAAGGACAAGGTTTTTCAAGAAGGGGATTTGGATCTACTATATGGCTCAAGGTTCAAGGAATTCAAAGGAAAATTGATGACAAGCTGGTTAGGCCCATACCTGATGGAGAAGTACCATGATAATGGGGATATTCAAATTAGGACCATTGCTAAGGAAGGTATTCCCTTTCTTTTCAATGGATACAGATTGAAAGCTTACAAAAGACCTCTATCCAGGGAGGTGTTCATCAACACCATTAGTAAGGAGGTAAATGTGTTTGGAATTGTTATATCTTCCAAGTCACAAAGTTCTTAAAAAATATTTTGTTTGTGAAAAAAACAATAAGAGGCATCGATGTAAAGCTTTATGAGGCATCTAAGGCCAACCCTTGGGTTGAAAACCTCCTTGAGGTAGCCTAGGAGTGAAACAAGAAAAATTAAAAGATCCCTATGTAAAAGATTCCCTTGACGTGCCTAGGGTAGACAGGCTGGTTGAAAACCTCTCTTGAGTTAACTTATGTGTCTTTCAAAAAAAAAAAAGAGAAAAGAAGAAAAAAATAAAAAATTCTTGGCAGGGAACTCAAACGTGCCCACTAGTAAATTATGTGATTTTATACGTTTTTGAGGTCGTAAAAAATGTAGAGATATAAGGACAACATTCAAAGTTTCATTCCATTTCTCTGACCATCAACTTCGTCTCATCCATCCAAACTGTGTCCCTGCCACTCATATCCATTTTCAGGCATAAAAAATCATTTTCTATGTATTTTTTGGCATGCTACAAGGTATCATTTATCTTCTATAGGATATCCTATCGCTGCTACAAGAAGATTTTGTAGCACTATAGGATGTCCTGAAATACTACAAGAAAGGGGACCCTATAAGAAAATTAACATGTATTCCTATTCTAAGATGACTAGGGAACTCACACTTCATCAAACCACTCACCTATCACCCATGCATCCATGGTCTAAATCACCATAACCGTACCTAGCTCTATGTCATTGAAGAAAAAAGCACAAGAAAAAGTCCAAAATATAATGAAAAAATGAAAGGACATTTCTCCCCTTGCCTCAACCATTCACTACTCCATAAAATCTCTTCCATCATCCTCCAACCCCTACACCACTACCCAACATACCTTTGAAAAAAAAACATTGTAAAAGGAAGATAAAAAGGAAGCTACATGATCTTCTATAAAAACTACAGGATCTTCTATAGCAACCTATTCCATTAGTGAAACCAGCTTGAGACTTCATTTTTATTCCCAACTAGAGCAAAGGGGAATATCATGATCTTTGATCACCTTGATTCTCTTAGCCTGACTCCACATTAGCAATAACATCAAAGGGATATTAATCACCTGTACACATGAACCGACAAGGATTCAACCATATAGGTAAGAAAAAATACACATGACGAGAGAAAAGGAGAACCTTCTTGAGCAACATAACAGAAGGAAAATATTCCAACATGCTTCGATAAGCAAAAGGTAGGCATAGGTATGGTAGCTTACCCAACTCTTCCCTATGTATGATGTAATGGAAAATGTATAAATGTCAAAGAAAGGAATTTTTATAAACTGGAGATGGCTATTTAACTTGGCCACCCTCAACATGTGATCAAAAAGTGAACTCCCAATCAACGTGCCACGTCAAAGTGTCACATCAATGAAAATTTGTTAAAAAGGTGGTCAAATGAGTTAAGGAGGAGTGGGTGATGATTATGCGGAGGAATTGAATGACCACCAGTAGTGGGCCCACATTCCTAATTAGGAAATCTTGTACCACTTCCAGCTAGCACATCGCTCAGAGACTTGACCATAAATATCATAAACCCAAAACTTTCATGCACACTTTTTCTCATTTTAAGATCAAAGAGACAGTGACAAGCTTGGGAAGCCATCGAAAATTCAAACCCTGCTCTAGCCATTCTATAGGAGACCACTACACGAAACTCAGAAGCCTATAGGAAGCTATAGGAAGCACTGGAATTTCACAAGAATTCTATTAGGGGGTGCCTACATTAAACTTGGTCATAAATTGGCATAATCCCAATCATTACAATGAAAATTAAGTGTCTCATATCTTCTTTGTCCATGCTTTGATAATTGATAAAATTTGCACTCTTTTACTAATTAAAGTCAGATTGGGAATTACATAGAGTTTGTGGCTATATAAGATTTTTTTATTGTTATAAGGAATTGTATAAATTACAATCATCCGCTAAGAAAGTTAAGCTCTTAGACACCCTGAAATCTATATTGAATCTATCCTATAAAACCTCTTGCAGTTAGCTCAAATAGAGAATAAAATGGGAGGGGGATTCAATAGAAGAGAACCCACATATAGATAAAAAATTCACCTTCATCCCCCTATGGTAGATATCTTTAGGAGGCATCATTGGTTAGGATTCATTGAGTTGCTCAAGGGATATGATGATGATATAACATATGATTTTTCCATGGCACTAAATCCTCAACAAAGAACAAGTGGTACCACTATGGTGAGAGGATTGTATGTTACCATCAACCCTAATATGATCAGCAACGTGACAACACTTCCTCTAGGGATTCAATGGATAAAGGAGGACAAGGTCAACAACACCTTTGATAAGAAAGAATTCTTCCTAAATGATGAAAATCCAATTGAAGAAAAAAATTGGGTTAGAAGGGAGAGCCTTCCCTATCCATGGGATGAGGTGAGCTATCACATCCTTAAGTATATTTCTTGTGAAGGGAGACTATGTGTGGTTTATGGCTACCAATTCAGACTCCTCCATGAGTTGAGATTCAAAGATAGAGTACCCGTAAACCATTGGCTTAGTCTTCTTTATTTCCTTTTACAATTCGTTGTAGACATGAGTGAGAAGGTGAAAGAAGGGAAGCACTAGAAGTTAGCACACCATGGTATCTTTAAGATAATAATGGAAGATGCCTTAATCCAATTGATAATTCATGTTCTCTAGTCCACTTTTAGAGACATGGATAGAGAATCCTTCCTTGAAACTCAATCCCTTGAACATGGTGGGATCCCAACCTCTACTGTGAAAGAGGAAGAGGAGGAAGAGGAAGGAGAAAAAGAGGAAGGACAAGAGGAGGAAGAATGAGAAGAAGAAGAATATGTAGATAAAATAGAGGAAGAATAAAAAGGAGAGGAATAAGAAGAAAAGAAATAAGGAGAGGAGGAGTAGATGGTAGAGACCAGCCTTGAGAAAAATACAACACTTGAAGAAGAGGAGATATCCTGAAATTTGTCTCCTGAACCCATTGAAAAGGTGGAAACTATTTCCTTGTCTTCCTTGAGCACACCCATCAAGTCCAAGAGGAAAAGGAAAAGGAAAACTCCCCTGTATATCAAAATAAAAAGGAGAACTAGGATTAAGCAAGGGAAGCCACAAACACCAAAAAAAAACTCCCATCATATTTGAAGAGTTAGCAAGAAAGAAGGAGGAGCTAGAGTCCATGGGAGTGAAGGTTGAGAAAGTAAAATCACCATAAACAACCCCAAAGACTACCATCACCTATGTCAGGAAGCTTGTCACCAAGTCAACATCATGTAAGAAAACCAAGGCACCTATATCCCTCCAATAGAAAGGAAAAGGCCTAATATAGGATCCCCAAATAATGCTACAGGAAATTTTGGCAGCACTACAAGAAAGAC